>JAEEGK010000077.1_pt1 | contig 217454 bp, 189 predicted proteins | sample 8958771 | NCBI WGS metagenome assembly JAEEGK01 (sample SAMN16246547, study PRJNA631951) | gut metagenome | biome: gut microbiome; feature: rumen; material: SC-attached | host: Bos | place: Iran: Karaj | collected 2018-10 | reverse complement strand
CAAAATACACAAACCCAGAAGAAGTTGTAGACTTCACTTCTAAAACAGGATGTGACTCACTTGCAATTTCTATCGGAACTTCACACGGAAGATGTAAGTTCACTCCAGCTCAGTGTACACGCACTGCTGACGGTGTTCTTATCCCTCCTCCACTCGCTTTCAACGTACTCGAAGAAATCGAAAAGAAACTCCCAGGATTCCCAATCGTACTTCACGGTTCTTCTTCTGTTCCTGTTGAATATGTAAAGATTATTGAACAGTACGGCGGAAAAATCCCTGATTCAGTTGGTATTCCAGAAGAACAGCTCAGAAAGGCTGCTAAATCTGCAGTATGTAAGATCAACATCGACTCTGATGGTCGTCTTGCAATGACAGCTGCTGTAAGAAAATTCCTTGCAGAAAATCCAGAAGCTTTCGACCCACGCCAGTTCCTTTCTGCTGCCCGCGACGAAGCTAAAAAGATGTACATGCACAAGAACATCGAAGTATTAGGCTCAGCTGGACATGCATTAGACTAAGCCGCTGGTTTTGCGAATGCAAAACCAGGTAAGCACGCGCAAGCGTGCGACTCACGCTTTAGACTAATACATTGTGCTGGTTTTGCGCAAGCAAAACCAGGTAAGCACGCGCAAGCGTGCGACACATGCTTTAGACTAATTAAATGTGCATAAAATAATAAAAAGACTTTCGGTTTTCCGAAAGTCTTTTTTTTGTCATCATCTTATTTTATGATTTTAGAATCAGCTTTTATACTACTGATTTTTAATCAGCTTATATTCTTTATAAAGACATAATGCTGAATATGCGATGTATCCTGCAGAAAGAACGCATGCAATATAAATGAATTTTAAAGAGATGAAACATGTGTCTGCAAATGCCGGATATAAAAGATAAATCACGATTGCAATAATATTTTTTGTTTTCTGTGCCTGATTTGATTCTTCGATACTGTGAACAAGTCTTTTTGCCGCATAAGCAATCTGAATAATCATTGCAAGATAAATAATCGGTCTTAAACTTATGTCGTAAAGTGAATATCTTGAATCTGTAAGACTCATGATGTGATAAGGAAGGAATACGACATAAAAAGAAGCCATCAAAGGGAAAATCGATTTTGCCTTAAAATCAGGTGAATTTTTTGAAAAAACACAGAATGCAGCAGGAAGAAGAAGCATAGGCAAAAATGTGATTTTTATAAAATAATAAAGATAATTCTTAAAAAAAGAATCCGGGATAATTCTGTGTGGATAAGATGTGATAAAGGCAACTGCGCATACGATTACAGCTGTAATAAATCCCATGTAAACAACTAAAAGAAATTTCTTTTCTTTAGTGAATGTAAAATACAAAACAAGTGAAACTGGAAATAATAAAAGTAAAAATAATAACATATGAATAAAATACTATGTACACATTTATTAATCAAGATGCATTATGCTTTAAGAGCTTTTATCCTGATTATCTGTGCCCTTCCTTCTATAGTGATTTTTTCTCCCGGCATTACCGCATATATTTCTTCTGGAAGGATCTTTTTCCCGATTTTTTCTTCTGATGTCCTTATGACAGCATTTTCTTCCGAAAGTATATAGACAAGCTGAACGCCTTCCGGTTTTTTGTCGGAAGAATTGTACATTGACCATCCGCCTTTAATATCAATCCTTTCTAAAGAAAAATATTCACATTCAAAACTGCCGGAAAATGGGGCAACCGGAATCATGCCTTCTCTTTTTATTACGGCTAATCCTTTTTCTATATGGACTTCCCGTCCTCTTCCCCAGTCATAAAGGCGGTAGGTTAAATCACATGACTGCTGAACTTCTAAAAGCCTTAGCCCCGCACCTATGGCGTGAACGGTTCCTGCAGGAATAAAGATAAAATCCCCTTTGGAAACCTTTACGAATTCAAGATATTCTTCGAGCTTATTTTCTTTGATTGCAGCAGAAAGAACTTCGTCTGAATAGCCTTCCTTAATTCCGTAAACGATTTTTGCATCGGGTTTTGCGTCTAAGACATACCAGCATTCAGTTTTACCGCGGCTTCCTTTTCCTTCGAGCTTTACTGCAAAATCATCATCAGGGTGAACCTGGATTGAAAGAGTGTCGTCGGCCTGTATAACCTTTACTAAAAGAGGATAGTCACCTCCGCAGGCCTTTAGAAATTCCTTCTGGCAGCCGTTTGGATGTGTGGATGCAATCCAGAGTTCATATCCCCAGATTTTCTCCGATTTTATAGATTCAAGTTTAAGCATAATAATTATTTTTCCCAGAGCTTTTCAGGATAATATCCGTCTTTAATCTTCTTTGCGATTTCGTCCTTTACAATCTGGCGGTCTTCCGGATATGTCATACCAAACCATGTTTCCTGTGAAGAGAAGAACTTGATTGTTCCCTTACCCTTAGAAATGATTTCACCTGCAGATACAGGTAAAAGTGCTTCTGCTTTTGGAGCTGTTGAATTTTCCTTGATAAAGTTATCCCAGTATACGTGGAATTCTTCAAAAGCTTTTGGCGTAAATCCAAAGAGGTTCATACTAACCCATTCTTTTCCGGTAAAGAGCTTTTTTTCTCCGTCAGGCATTTCGCTGATTACCTGATCGTTTTCGCCATAATAAATCTTAAGGTTTTCTTCGATTGTTGCTAGCTTATCATCTTTTACGGTACATACACCACGGCTTACTGAACCCGAACGGCTCATTGTGTTACCAAGAACGTATCCTACCATTGCGTGATCTGTGCAGTCGTTTCCTATTGAAGAAAGATATCTTCCAAGCACTTCAAATGCCTGGCGTCCATAATAATCATCAGAGTTGATTACGGCAAAAGGAGTTTTGATTGCGCTTTCTGCACACAATACTGCATGAGTTGTTCCCCATGGCTTTGTTCTTCCTTCGCTGTCTTTAATCTGCTGTGGTGTTAAAAGTGAATCGTGATTCTGGAAAACATATTCAGCATCGCAGTTTTTAGCAATGCGGTCAAAAAGACGCTCGCGGAAAGCCTGTTCTATATCTTTACGGATTATGAATACAACTTTTCCAAATCCGCTTTTCATTGCATCATAAGTTGCAAAATCTAAAAGGCATTCATCATGTAAGCCTACTCCATCAATCTGTTTAACTCCACCGTAACGGCTTCCCATACCGGCTGCAAGTACTAATAATGTTGGTTTCATTTTATACCTCTTTATATTCTGTTATTGTGTTATAGTTTCCAATGCAAGCTTCATCATATTTGTAAAGCTTTCCTGTCTTTCCTGGCTTGTGGTTTCCTCTCCTGTTACAAAATTATTGCTTACAGTGAGGATTGCTAAAGCCTTTCTTTTAAACTCTGCCGCTAGAGTATACAACTCTGCTGCTTCCATTTCAATTCCTATGATTCCGTACTTTTTCCAGAACTTCCAGGTTTCGTTTTCATCATAAAAACGGTCGCCCGAAAAACACTGTCCTACAAAAGCCTTAATTCCAAGCTCTTTAGATTTATTATATGCGGTGTTTAAAAGCTCAAAATCGGGAACCGGCGCATAATGATTAAAACCGAATCTCTGTGTCTGAAGGTTTGAATCGGTACTCGCTCCGTTCGCCAGAATCACACTCCTGCACGGAACATCTTCGCTCACTCCGCCCGCAGTCCCTATTCTTATCGCCTTCTGAACGTCATAAAACTGGAACAGTTCCTGAGCATAGATAGACATAGACGGTTGTCCCATACCCGTTCCCTGAACAGAAACCTTTTTTCCATTATAAGTTCCCGTAAAACCATACATACCGCGCACTTCGTTATAGCAAACGGCATCTTTTAAAAAATTTTCTGCAATAAACTTTGCCCTTAAAGGATCTCCGGGAAGAAGAACTAAAGGAGCTATGGCACCTTGGGGTGCATTAATATGTGTACTCATATATTCAGTATAAGATGAAAAGCCGAAAAATTAAACCCAAATTTTTTTCCACAAATAAAAAAAACTATATTATAATTAAAGTATGTTAATTTATTTATCGGACATATCCCCATGGATATGGGTGGGCGTCCTGATTGTATGCTGCATCATAGAAGCATTTACATTAGGACTGACGACAATCTGGGCTGCAATCGCTGCAGTACCACTTATCTTTATCTCAAGAACAGGACTTCCTTTTCAGTGGCAGTTCCTGATATTTGTTGTTTTAACCCTGCTTTTAGTAGTATTTACGCGTCCATTCGCCGTGAAAAAGCTTAAAATCGGGGAAGAAAAAACAAATGTAGATTCGATGGTCGGAGAGGAGGTGCTCGTAACAAAAACCATTTCTAAATTCACAAAAGGCGAAGCCAGAGCCAAAAACGGTGTAATCTGGTCTGCCGCAAGCGAAACACAGGATGTTGAAATTCCTGAAGGAACAGTCTGTACGATTACGGCTGTTAAAGGAAACACAATATTTATAAATAAAAAAGGAGAATAAAAAAATGCCAGTTTACGTAATAATTGCGCTTTTAGTTGTAGTAATTGTTTTAATTGCTTCCAACATCAGAATCATTCCACAGTCATCTGCTGCGGTAATTGAACGCCTTGGCGGATACCAGAAAACATGGAATGTTGGTCTTCACGTTAAGATGCCGTTTATCGACAGGATTGCAAACAGAGTTTCTTTAAAGGAAAAGGTTTTTGACTTTCCTCCACAGCCTGTAATCACTAAAGATAACGTTACAATGATGATCGATACAGTTGTATATTTCCAGATTACAGATCCAAAGCTTTACACTTATGGTGTAGAACGACCTATCAACGCTCTGGAAAATTTAAGTGCTACAACACTGCGTAACATCATCGGTGAACTTGAACTTGATGAATCTTTGACAAGCCGCGACGTAATCAATACAAAGATGCGATCAATTCTTGACGAAGCAACAGACCCTTGGGGAATCAAGGTAAACCGTGTAGAAGTTAAGAACATTGAACCTCCACAGGCTATCCGCGAAGCAATGGAAAAACAGATGAAAGCTGAACGTGAACGCCGTGAACAGATTCTTATTGCAGAAGGACACAAACAGTCTGCCATCCTCGAAGCAGAAGGTAAAAAGCAGTCTTTAATCCTCGAAGCAGAAGCAGCAAAAGAAGCCGCTATTCAGAAGGCAAAAGGTGAAGCAGAAGCTATAAGAGAAGTTCAGCAGGCTAAGGCAGCCGGTTTAAAGATGCTCAAAGATGCAGGAATGGACGACAAGGTTTTAAAACTCAGAAGCATAGAAGCTTTCGAAGTAGCATCTCACGGACAGGCAACAAAGATTATTGTTCCTTCCGACATGCAGAGTCTTGCCGGAGTTGTTTCAAGCATTTCTGAAATTGCCAAAAGCGGTAATGCTCCTGCAAAAAAATAATCACTGAAAAATCATAATCAGCAGAAGATTATTCCAAAGACTGCACCCATCAGAATTAAAATGATCGGGTGCAGTTTAAATTTAAACAATAAGAATACAAATACTGAATAAGCAATAAAGTTCACCCATTCAATCAGACTTTTCCAGGTATATAAATATTTTAATGACTCAATAGAAGAAGGAAGATTTATACAGCTGAATAAAAACATATTCAAAGCTGGAACCAGAATAAGCCCCGTAACTACAGGACGAAGGAATTCTAGAGAGCCTTTTACAAAGGGATTTGTATTAAACTTCTGTAAGAATCTTGCAACAATCATGATGATCACAAGGGATGGAAGAACTTCGCCTAGTGTTGCAACAATTCCGCCTAAAATTCCATGCTGTGAATATCCGATGTAGGTTGCCATGTTAGTGCCTAAAGGGCCTGGTGTGCTTTCTGAAATTGCAACCATATTATAAAAAACTTCTTCCGAGATAATTCCTTTGCTCACGATTGTCTGCTGTAAAAGTGTAAGTCCTACAACTCCCCCACCTATTGTAAATAAACCAATGTATAAAAATGTGTAAAAAAGTTCAAAGAGGCTCATTATTGTTCACCTCCGTTTCCAAGATGCTTCTGCTGATTTTTTTCTGACTGGCGCACTGCAAAGGTTAAAATCACACCGATTAAAAGTGCGCTTAAAATAATCCAGAAAGAAGGTATTTTTAAGAAAAAGACAAGACCAAATCCAAGAAGCATAAAGATTGCGTTTTCAAGATTTTTGATTGTCTTTCTTGCAAAGTTGATGATTACCCATGTCATTAAGGCTGCTACAGCAACGTTTATTCCGCGCAGAGCTTTTTGTACATAAGGATATTCAGAAATTGAGTTTATGAGGCTTGCCAGAATCATGATGATTACTAAGGAAGGGGTTATCATTCCGATTGTAGAGATGATTCCTCCAAGAATTCCTGCCTGCTTAAAGCCTACAAAAGTAGAAACGTTTACGGCAACAATACCCGGTGTGCTTTGTCCCACAGCATAATAATCAATCAAATCTTCTTCGGTAATCCATTTTCTTTTTTCTATGAGCTCGCGCTGCATCATAGGCATCATTGCAAGTCCGCCGCCGAAAGTAAAGGTTCCGATTTTTGCAAACACAAAATAAAGTTCGCCAAGCATTTTAAGTCTTTCTTTTAAAGTCATCACTGTGCCACCATCTGTCTTAATTATATACTATATTTTAACTTCTACACATGTTCCACCGGTTTTATTCGGCTTAATCTTAAAACTTGCTCCAATCTGATTTGCCCTGTACTGCATTGAATTCAAACCAAGGCCTGTCTTATTTTTATTCGAAGAATTTATTCCAATTCCGTCATCAATAATATTTATACATATATTCGAAGAAGTTTCTACTATAGAAACTCTTGCATTCTGAGCCTTTGCATGCTTTGAAATATTATGCAGTGCTTCCTGTATGATTCTGAATATATTGAGTTTCTGGACGTTGTTCAATTCCATCTCTTTTTTGAGTTTATAAACATACTCACATTTGATTCCAGTTGTATTTTCAAATGAATTACATAGATTATTGATACTTTTATTCAAACCAAGGCTTTCGAGTTCTACAGGATATGAGTTATGCGCATACTGTCTTGTTGTCTGAAGCGTTTCGCTTATTAATGCTGCAAGTTCTTCCATCTCTTCTTTTTTTGCACCCTCTTCGTTTTTAGAATAACTTCTGCAGAGCATGGAAATTCCGGCAAGACGCTGACAGATATCATCGTGTAAATCCGTACTGAATCTCTGGCGCTCAAGCTCGGAAATACGCAGAACTTCACCTTCTACCTGCATTCGCTTGTTATTTGCTTCTACAAGTTCGCGTGTACGTTTGTTGATTTCGTTTTCGAGGAATTCAGAACGCCTTTTATTTAATTCAAAAGAATTTATTCTTTCGATTGCCTGAGTTATCGAGATGGAAATTGTACAAAGATAAGGAAGAAGCTGATCGTTTGCATCGTAAAAAATACAGCCTGCAAAAGAGTTTCCCATGTTTAAGAATTTAAAAATAAGATTATCTGGAAATTCAGAATCATAATCAGAAAACTTTTTATAGAAATTAGCAATCGTCATTGGCTGATTTCCGTTGAATTCATAAAAAACCCTTCCGTTTCGTTTTATGTAAAGAGGATTGATTATAAAATCGTGAAAATCAAAATGCGAAGTTTCGTTTATGATAATCGGGAAACTTAAAACACAGAAATTCTGAATGCCAAGCTGTTCAACATAACGGTCAATTACATTTTTAAAACTTCGTACATCTTCGCAGTAATTTATATCCTGGGCAAAGTGACTTACAAGGCGCAGAAACTGTTCGCTCTGAATATATTTTGTCTGCATTTCTACAAGATAGTTCTGATCAACTTCTGATTTATTCTGTACGGCCTTACATCCGCACGAATTTCTTATGATTAAGGTTGATTCAACAAAGGATTTTTGAGGAACGTTTTCGTGATATAAAAGCTTATATAAAGTCTGAACGGCTTTTTCTCCAATTTCGGAAAGCGGCTGATGAACGGTTGTAAGAGGAGGAATAACATAGGCACTCTGAGGAATATCGTCGAATCCTGTAACAGCACATTCTTTTATTTTGCTGTTCTGATTCATCTGGAAAAACTTATACGAACCGATTGCCATATTATCGCTGGCACAGACAATAGCATCTACTTTTGCATCAGGATTTTCTTCATAAAAATCTGCAAGTGCAACAGAAGCAACGTGTTCCGAAAACCATCCGCGCCTTACATAATAGTTTAAATCCGGATACCAGGGCTTATAAACTTCCAGTGTCTTTTTAAAGATATCTTCGCGCATGTCTGCATCGTGATGATTTTCTGAACCGCTTATGTAAAGAAAGCTTCTGTATCCGTGTTCAAGAATCAGATGTTCTACAAGCTGCTTCATCGACGCGTCACTCTGGATTAATAACGATGGGACACCCTTTACTTCCTGACCGATTGAAACAACAGGAATCTTTCCCCAGAGCTTTTCTACTTCTGATTTTAAATTAATTTTATAGCCGTCTACGATTACCGATGTTACAAAAAGAATCCCGTCTAAGCCGAAAAAAGATTCACTTGGAAAACGGGAAGCAAATGTAAATGAAGAAAAGTTAATATTTTCGAGCTGGAAACATATGAGTTCAAGGCCGAGCTCTTCTGCCTTCTTTTTTACACTCTTATATATGGAAATCTGATACTCTTCGTTCAGAATGTTTAATACAAGACCAATTCTCATTATTTTATTATACAATTATTTTGAAAATTATGATAATATATTCTTATGGAATATTCAGTAATTATCATAGATGATCATCCTCTTTTTAGCAGAGGTCTTACACAGCTGATAGAAACACAAAAATGTTACAAGGTTATTGGAACTGCAAAGGACAGAATGGAAGCCTTATCTTTATTGAATAACGTTACTCCAAACCTTGCCATCGTAGATTTGAATCTTGGTCAGGAAGATGGACTTGAATTAATAAAAGATCTTATTGCTCTTCAGCCAAAAACAAAAGTTTTAGTTCTTTCTATGCACGACGAAAGATTTTACGCAGAACGTGCATTAAAGGCAGGTGCCCGCGGTTACATCATGAAGGAAGAAGCCGAAACCCAGGTTATTAATGCCATTCAGACTGTAATCAACGGTGAAATATATTTAAGTCAGAAAGAAAAAAAGAGACTTCTTGAAGCAACTAAGGGAAACGGTGTCCCTACAGATAATTTTGATACAATCAATTCGCTTTCGGACAGACAGCTCCAGATTTTCGTATTAATCGGACGCGGACTTGGAACTGTAGACATTGCCGCAAAATTAAACTTAAGCATTAAAACAATCGACACACACAAGGAAAACATCAAGGCAAAGCTTCACTGTGCTTCTTCGGGCGAACTGCGTCAGATGGCGATTGAATGGACAAATAAGGCAAAATAAAATCTAATCCAGATTTCTTCCGTAAAGCTTTGAAATAAACAAAAGTTCTTTTGCATTAGCCTCGCTGAATGCTTTTTTATCTGCACGCCAGGTCCAGTTTGTTCCTGTAGTAGACGGCGTATTCATTCTGCCTTCGTTTCCTGTTCCCGCAATATCCTGAAGCGGTATGATTGCAAAAACCGCAGTCGAAGCAATTACAGTTTTAATCATCATCTTTCTTAATTCCCCTGATTTTACAAGGGCTTTTGATTTTTCAACCGACAATTCTTTTCCTGTAAGATATGAAGAAACAAGACAAAGCTGTTCATCATTAAGATTCATAAGCCAGCCCTGCATTGTGTCGTTATCGTGAGTTCCAGTGTAAACAACGCAGTTATCGGTATTATACATGTGAGGAAGAAAATAATTTACCATGCCGTGTTCGCGCGCTTCTTCCACACTGAATGCAAACTGCAAAACCTTCATACCTGGAAATCCACATTCATCGCGGAGAGCCTTAACTTCGTCTGTAATAACACCAAGATCTTCTGCAATTACGGGAAGGTCTCCAAGCTTTCGTTTAATCGCTTTGAATAAATCGATTCCGGGTCCCTTAATCCATTTTCCGTTTATGGCAGTTTTTTCTCCGGCAGGTACAGACCAATATGCTTCAAAGCCGCGGAAGTGATCAATTCTTAAAACATCTGTAAGCTCAAATATGCGTTTGATTCTTTTTATCCACCACGAATATCCGTCTTTTTTCATGGCATCCCAGTCGTACAAAGGATTTCCCCAGAGCTGACCTTCTGCGCTAAAGTAATCAGGAGGAACACCGGCTACACACGTCGGGCGTCCTCTTTCGTCGAGCATAAAAAGACTCTGATTAGCCCAAACATCGGAACTGTCGCCTGCAACAAAAATAGGAATGTCCCCGATGATTTTTATGCCCTTAGAGTTTGCATAATTTTTAAGGCTGTTCCACTGAACATCAAAAAAGAATTGTATTACTTTTAAAACTTCAATTTCTTCTTTGTGTTCTTTTTTCCATTGACTGACTGCATCGCTTTTGCATGAAGCAAGTTCTTCGGGCCAGTAATAACACCATCTTGAATCCAGAGGTTTTTCTTCCTGAGCTTTTTTGTCGTAAAATTCTTTTATGCTCATAAACACAGCGTAAGATTCAAGCCAGTATGATTTTTCCTTAGAAAAGTTTTTATATAAATCAAGGTCTTCTTTTGTGGCGTTGTCTAAAAAATATCGTGCAGTTTTTTTAAGAACAGGAAGCTTCCACCATACTACAGAACCAAAATCAACGGAACCTGTTTTGGAAATATAATCAGCAGGCTTTACATCGCTTTTTAATGCCCAGCCTTTTTCTACAAGAAGATCTAAATCAATTAACAAAGGGTTTCCTGCAAAAGTGGAAAATGAAGCATAAGGAGAATCGCCGTACCCTGTAGGACCAAGAGGAAGAATCTGCCATAAAGACTGCCCTGCCGATTCAAGCCAGTCAATAAATTCGAATGCAGATTTTCCGATAGTTCCGATTCCGTAAGAAGATGGTAAAGATGTTGGATGAAGTAAAACACCGCTTTTTCTTGAAAATGTCATTTTATGCCTCGTAAAAATAGCCAGATAATTTTTTGTAATAATATAAAATCTTATCACAAGTATGAGGGTTTTACCATTGAAAACATAAAAGAAAGCATTATATAATCAGGTATGACAATAATATTTCTAACTTTACAGCCGGAAATATGTCATATTTTTGCTAATAATCTGCCAGATCATACCTGTTTCGTTTTTTCCCAGCCGGAGAACTTTCTTTCTATCATACGAAACATGAAAAACCCACCGGACCTGCTCGTTCTGGACTATACCTTGTTCAACCATGACATATTTAATATTTATGAACAGATGGAAGATGAATGTACACATATACCGGCAATTTTTTATAATGAACCGTGTACTTCAAAATTAAGCAGAGCTAAGTTCTGGGAATACATAATCAAATACGAAGACTGCTTTAATAAAGACCTTGATACTTCTATTTATGTACCCGTATTCGAAGTGATTCAAAAAATTGTAGAAGATCCCGATTTGAGTGCCTACATCCCGCTCATGCAAAAACCAAAGCCTCTGCCCCAGAATTTTTTAAAGCATAATCTTTTTTCAAGGCAGGAAGTCTTTAACACTCTGGAAAAACAGCTTTACACACTCCATCACACACAGGGGATGACGCCTTCGAAATTCTACCTGCTTCAGCTTTTTTACCAGAATCTTGATAAGTACATAACGCTCGAACAGATACAGGAAGAATACAAAAAGGATAACAGAGAAATTTCTATCAGTTCGCTTAAAGTCCAGATTTCCAGGCTAAGGACAATCATGAAAAATACCGAAAGAAACAGGCTCATAATAATCAACAACAAAAACGGCTACAAGATGGTTGAATTTATTTAAGCTGATTAATTTTTTGATTCCCCCACCTCTGCACCACCGCTTATTTTACGGCGTCTACGATGTCCCCGATCCAGTTCCAGTACATCGAGTTTTTATTGTTGTTAGGATATCTGCTTGTAAAAGTGATTATAAGGTCCTGCTCGGGAATTACCGCAATAACCTGCTCTCCCCAGCCGTGTGCAAAAAATCCCCGTGCCTGCTTTTTTCCAAACCATCTTATCCACCACTGGTATCCGTAGCGCGCCATATTCGGAGTCTGGATTTTAATTGATTCACTAATCCATTCCTTACTTACAAGCTGTTTTGAAAGCCACTGCCCTTCGTGTAAATATAAAAGACCAAAGCGGGCCATATCACGTGCTGTAAGGTAGGCACCATTTCCGCCGTCACAGAATTTTTCGGGCGAAAGATCAAAACGAAGGGAGCTTAAACCCATTGGTTCAAAAAGATATTTACGACCAAACTCTTCTAAAGTTTTACCCGTAGTCTTCTGGATTATTGCAGAAACAAGATGAGTATTTCCCGTTGAATATTCAAACACTTTTCCAGGCTCATATTTTAAAGGACGGTCAAAAAGAAATTTAATCCAGTCATCACTCTTTCTCCATTCGTCCCATAAACCGGAATCTGTAGAAACAAGCCCCGAAGTATTTCTTAATAATTCTCGCACTGTAATCTTTTGGTAACGCTTATCTTTTTTTTCTTTAAGTTCAGGGAAAAATTCTGTTATTGAATCATCTAAAGAAAAATAACCTTGCGAAATTGCTATCCCGGTAACTGCACTTGTGATGCTTTTAGAAACTGAATGCATGGGAAAAGAACTGTCTTTGGAATATCCTGTTTTATAATACTCAAAGGAAATCTTTCCTCCGCGGACAATTATACACGAAGTTACTTCTGTATTTTTAAGCGATGAGGCAAAAGTTTTGATTGACGATTCTTTCAGGCCAAGGTTTTCGGGAGCATCGCTTTCCCATTCAAAAGAAGTTTTTGCTCCGAATGAAACAAAAAAGACAGAGGCCGTAATCAAAATCAGAATAATTAAAATATGTTTTTTCATTTATAATCTCCCGTCAATTTCCATGCTTTATCTTATTATACAGTTTAATCAGATTAATGAAAGAAAAATCCATCAAAAAATTTTAAATGCAGGTTTTACAAAATGATGTATAATTGAGTTATGAAAAAGCTTTTAATCGTTTTATTATCTTTTTTATGCCTGAATCTTTTCCCGCAAAGCAAAGACAGCTCCCGGTTTTATGCTTCAAAGGCTGATTATTTTCCTGAAAATTCCAAAAATAAAAATATCTACCCTGTAAAAATCGAGCTCAAAAACTTTAATCAGAAAGCCGATACGTTCAGATTATCTTATTCAGTTGATGGGAAAAACTATATTCGCCTGGACGAAAAAAAAGCTTCGGATTCTTATTCATTCATCCACGATTCAGTTTCTTTTATAGTAGGACAAAAAGTTTATTATAAACTTGATTGCATTACAGGCGGAAAAATCATTAAAACTTATACAGACACAGGCTGGGGCGCATTAAATCCTATTGTCTATTTTACCCTTTACAATAAATACATAAAAGTTTCATGGGATAAACTTATTCTTATGAATAAACCAAAAAATCTTGATAAGCTTGGTGATGAAACTATTCAGGGGGCTGTTAGCGGAACCCTTCATTATTACACAAAAATCTCGGGGCTTTCGGGAATCGTAACAATGGATTATTCGAATTACTGTGATGATAAAGCATTCAGTTTTGAAGGAAGCATGCAGACTAAAGCCAATCTTTTTGGAAACGGAGAGATGACGGGAAGCATTGATGTAAAGGGAATGTACCCGGGTAGAGTTTACTATGATAAGGTAAAGCTTAAGGATAATAAACCGGGGGCTGGAACTTACGGTGTTTTCATGAAGGGTCACAAAAGAGTCGAGGTTGATTACAGCTACATAGACAAGCGCTACAGTGAAAATTTCACTGGTCTATGAGCGGGGGCTTTTTTATGAACCAAGTTTTTGGAAAAGCTCCTGGGCGAGGATTATACCAAGGCCGCGCTTTTTGAGCTTTTCCTGTACGTGCTCGTTAGGTGTATCTAAAAATACTGCGGTGCCGTGTCCCATAACATGCTCATTCACTATTCCGCCGTTTTCGTAGATCTGTTTTACAAGTTCAAATGCGAGGTCTACTTCCCTCATCAGTTTTCCGTCAAACTCAAAGCGCTCGCCCAAAACTCTCTTAAATCTTGGTTTTGGATTTTTTTTGTTAAAGAGGCGCTTAATTTTTTCTGTCATCTCTTTACGGTAAGCGCGTTCTCTAGCCTGTTCCAGGATCTGTTCATTACTCACAAAACAATCTTTGTGTTCACTCATAATTTCTTCTGCAGTTTTCCCGGTTTTGGCACATTCAGCTTTAAGGCAGAGCATTGTAATAATAGCATCATCAACTGATTTATGACTCTGATACTTTGCAACATTTACTCCAAACTCTTCGGCCCACTGAATAAGCTTCTGCTTTTTTTCGTACTTTCGTTCAAGATAACGTTCCATATCAAAAGCGCGGAACTGAATATAATCAAGATTGTATCGCTCGCATGCGTTATTCACAAAACCAACATCATTACTTACGGCAAAACCACCTATAAATCTGTTTCCTGTTGTAAAGAGCTTTTTGATGTCTTTATAAAATGCCTCAAAATTCGGCTTAATCCTGAAGTAATCTTTTGAATATGCAAGCTGGCACTCACCCTTTCCGCTGAATAAATACCAGTCAAAATCGCACTCAGGGTTCATAACAACATCTTCTGATTCAAGGATGTTTAATTCATCATCACAGACTACATATCCGAGTGAACAGATTTTTCCTATTCCTTCAAAAGTATTTGCACATTCACAGTCAAAAAAGACAAAAGTTTTATGATTCATAGATGCATTTTCAACAAAAAAAGAAAAGTTGTCAATCATGTTGCAAAATGGAGTTGTATGCACCCCGAATTTTCAGTATATTAGTATCATGCTGTTAGATATACATAACTTAAACTCAGGTCTTGAAGATGGAAAACAGATTCTTAATGACCTTAATATACAGATTGATCAGGGTGAAATTCATGCACTGATGGGACCAAACGGAGCGGGAAAATCTTCGCTTGGAAACACAATCATGGGAAACCCTGTATATAAAATTACCGGTGGAAAGATATTCTTCAAAGGAAACGATGTAACAGAAGAAAGTGCCGATAAGCGCGCAAAGCTTGGTATGTTCATGTCGTTCCAGAGTCCTATTGAAGTTCCGGGCATAAGCCTTGAATCTTTTATACGCGCTGCTATCCAGCAGAGAACGGGAGAACACGTAAAGCTCTTTCAGTTCCAGAAGGAATTACAGCGCTGTATGGAAATCCTGGATATGAATCCGGATTATGCAAAGCGTGATTTGAACGTAGGATTTTCGGGTGGTGAGCGTAAAAAAAGCGAAATACTTCAACTTCTTATGCTAAAACCTGATTTTGCAATTCTTGATGAAACTGATTCAGGCCTCGACGTTGATGCAGTCCGCACAGTTGCAAAAGGAATCGAAGAATATAGAAAGCTTACAAACGGCTCACTTCTCATAATCTCTCATACAACTAAGCTTTTGGAAGGACTCAATGTAGATAAGACCCACGTAATCGTAAAAGGTCACATTGTAAAAACCGGAGACGGAAAGCTCTTCAAAGAGATTAACGAAAAAGGATTTGAAGAGTATACGGCTTAATAAAGGAAAGACATGGACGAAAAGACTAAAATAGAAGATATAAACCGTGAGTTCTACGATTTCCGTTATGCCGAATCCGAAAAAGATTTCTACCGCATCGAAAGCGGACTCACACCCGATATTGTAAAAAAAATCTCTGAAGAAAAAGAAGATCCCCAGTGGATGCGTGAATTCAGGCTTAAGTCACTCGAAACGTATAATCAGCTTAAAGTTCCAAAATGGGGACCTTCCATTGATGACCTTCATATAGAAAACATTGCAACCTATGTACGAGCTAAAACACAGATGAGCGGAAAGTGGGAAGATGTTCCGGATGACATAAAAGAAACCTTCGAAAAGCTTGGTATTCCCGAAGCTGAACGAAAGTCTTTAGCCGGCGTTGGTGCACAGTACGATTCAGAACTTGTATATCACAATGTACAGGAAGAGGTAGCAAAACAGGGAGTAATTTATCTTGGTTTTGAAGAAGCCTTGAAATCTGAAAAATGGGGCCCGATGGTAAAAGAATACTTTATGACCCTTATTACACCACGCGACCATAAATTTGCTGCCCTTCACGGAGCGGTATGGTCTGGAGGTTCCTTTGTTTATGTTCCAAAAGGCGTTCATCTTTCCTTCCCCCTTCAGTCTTATTTCCGTTTGAATGCTCGCGGGGCCGGACAGTTTGAACACACACTGATTATCGTAGACGAAGGAGCAGACCTGCACTTTATAGAAGGATGTTCTGCTCCAAAATATAACGAAGCAAACCTTCATGCGGGAGCTGTTGAGCTCTTTGTAAAAAAAGGAGCACACCTTCGTTATTCTACAATCGAAAACTGGTCTAAAAACATGTATAACCTGAACACCAAGCGTGCAAAGGTCGAAGAAGGCGGTACGATTGAATGGGTTTCGGGTTCCTTTGGTTCACACATTTCTTACCTCTATCCCGAAAGCGATTTAGTCGGACGTGGTGCAAAATCAGAGTTTACGGGAATCACTTTTGCAGGCTCGGGACAGAGTCTTGATACAGGTGCAAAGATGGTTCACCTTGCCCCGGATACAACAAGCCTTATTTCTACAAAATCTATTTCTAAAGGCGGTGGAGTAAGCATCTATCGTTCTGCAGTTTATATAGACAAAAATGCAACAGGAAGTAAAACAAGCGTTTCGTGTGAAAGCCTTATGCTCGATTCAGAAAGCCGCTCGGATACAATTCCTGCAATGGTTATTAAAACAGATGAATGTGATGTAGGACACGAAGCAAAAATCGGACGAATTTCCAGCGATGCGATTTTCTACCTCATGTCACGTGGTATAAGCGAAGACGATGCACGAAGTATGATTGTAAGCGGATTTGCAAACCCGGTAAGTAAAGAGCTCCCTCTTGAATACGCCGTCGAGATGAATAATTTAATTAAGCTTGAAATGCGGGGTTCAATGTAATTATGGAAAATACAACAAATATTAATCCAATCCCATACCTCACCTGGAGCTGGCTCAAGATAAACAGCGACGTGGCAAGTTATGATTTTACGCTTAAGGAAAACTCAGGCAAAGAAATCAATCTTACACCGAACATCCTTATTACAGAAGGAAAATCTATCAAAACTGATTTACCCGAACCGCTCTTTGCAACAGGCGACGCTGCCGCAAAACTTATTTCGGATGCTGCACCAAAGGGAAAAATCTATACATTCGAAAAATCAAATGAGGAAAAACCTCTTATCATAAGAATTAAAAGCGAAGATAACAGCGCCACACTCCAGATTCTCCATATAAAAAAAGGTGTATCTGCAAAAGTTATAATTGTGTACGAACCTTCAACCGCTTTGGCAGATTCAACTACCAAAGAATCCACAGAAGTTCCTGTTTTATCCGGCGTTATAACAAAAGTATATGCAGAAGATGATTCAAAACTTCATCTTTCTAAAGTACAGCTCTGCGATAAAAACGTTAATCAGATTGATGATACTGCAATTGTATGCGGCGAGCGTGCAAAAGTAGATTTTACACAGATCGAACTTGGAGGCTCTCACGTAGATGCAGGCTTTAATGCAACACTCTACGGCTATCAGTCTGAATTTAATTCCGATACAGCATACATCCTAACCGGTAATCAGTATCTTGATATGAACCAGGTTGCCGTTCACAAGGGAAAGAAAACTGCCTGCGACATGAAGACTCATGGAACAGTAAAAGATGAATCGACTAAGACTTACCGCGGTACAATTGATCTTGTAAAAGGATGCTCCGGTTCAAACGGTAACGAAATTGAAACTACCCTGCTTCTTTCTCCAAAAGCAGTTGTAAAAGCAGCACCTATAATCCTTTGTGGAGAAGATGATATTTCTGCAGAACACGGCTCAACAATCGGAAAGCTTTCTGATGATATGCTTTTTTATATGAACAGCCGCGGTATAGACGAAAAAACTGCCGAAGACCTTCTTTCAAAAGCGAAGATTACATCGGCAGCTTCTTCAATAGAAGATGAATCTGTTACTGAAGAAATAAACAGCTGGATTAAAAATAATTTATAGCTTTAAAACTCTATAAACTCTGTGCAAGGTTTACTGCACGTTCCATCTGTAAATCATTGCTAAGGCTTGTGTTTACAACGAGATTTGCTCCCTGTGGTACAATACCGGTTCCTTCTGGAATTGATCCATCTGGTCTGCACACTTTCTGAACAGAAACTGAATATCTCCATCCATTCACAAGGCATCTTTCAAGCGAAAGTGAAAATACTCCGCATGTGTGATTACCAACCTGGGTAACATGAGCTTGTGAACACATTGCCATAGTAAATTCTTCTCCAGCACTCATTGTCTGTGCATTTGTAAGAAGGAATACGGGTTTTGTATACTGCCAGCTTCCGTTCTTTTTAATTTCAAGTTCAACACCTTCATCATAGTCATTTGGTCCAGGACCGTTCTTTGTTCTTGAAATTGCATAAGTTTTATCATCGGCACAAAATCTTCCCGATATGCGGCTTACGTTTCCAGTAAGTCCACCACGGTTTCCGCGAACATCGAGGATGATGCATTTTGTATCCTTTAATTCTTCCAAAGCAAGGTCTATGTCACCAGCCCATTCCTGGTTCTGATTGATTCCTGTCTGACCGCTCGAAAATGCCGCTATGTGAATGTATCCTGTAGTGCTGTCTGTCTTTAATCTTCCGTATGTAATGATGTTATTTCCACATTTTTTCGGGTTTTGTACATACTTTGAACAAACTTCCTCTAAAGAAAAGATATCAGGTGTTACTGAATCTTCACCAGAATTAAAGCTTCCAGCCGGTGTCTTTAAGTATACGTGAGCATCATGTAATGGTGTAAGAAGAGTTTTTAATACCTCAAAGAATTCTTTATCTGTCATGTCTTCGTTTACCAATGGACGGCACGCATTATACTGAGCCTTCCAATCAACACCACGAACAGCAAACAAAGCATAAGTTTCGTTATAATCATTCCAGAGAGCATCAAACATCTGTGTGTAAGATAAATCAACTCTCTTTCCATAAAAGAAAGTACACGAATTAAGACCGATAAATCCCGCAATCAATAATAAAATCAAACGTATTTTTTTCATAAGTTATCTCCTAAAAATATCTTTCACAATAATAATTCCCGGCTCTTTTTAGAACACATACGATGCGAATGCTTTAAAGTTTCCGTCAACATAATAAAGCGGACGCTCATCTGGAACTGCAATTCTTGAATATTCAAAATCACATCCAAGACCGAACGAAAGATTGTTATTTGCCTTAAGCTTATATTCAAAATCAATATAAACAGACTGATAGTTATGAATGCTCAAAAAATCACCGAGTGTAAAAATCTTTAAAAAGTCTTCTTCGGCATATTTCATAAGGCGTGCATCACAACCTGCATAAGGAGGTCGAACACCGTATCCGAGTAAAGGAAGTCCGCACATAACAAAGAATGAGTTTTTTTCATCAATATTAAAATTCATGCTTGCAGAAGGACCGATCGATAAAAGTGCTGTAATAGAAGGATAATGCTCAAACTGCATGAATACGTTACAGGCAAAATTTCCACCCGCATAAATATCCATACGACTGTCGCTGTAAACCTTATATCCTAAATCATACTGTAATCTGATTTTTTGAAAGCTGAGCGAAGAAACAGATGCCTGCCAGTAATATTCGCCTGTTACAGGATCATAAGTTTTATAGACATTCGCATTGTCTGTAAGAGCTGATGATGGGCGCGTAATAAAATAATCAGCAGTAATAATGTGAATAAAATCTCCTGAAAAGATTTTTGTTCCAAGTGAAAAACGGGGACAAGAAAGCGCTTCCGAAGTAAGACTGAAGGTTGTTTCCTTATAAGAGCCAAGATTCCAGCCAACAGAAAGCGTGATTTCTACAGAAGTTTTATCTTCCCCACCCTGATTTACTTTTTCCTCTGCAAAAATAAAAGCTGCCAGGCAGAAGAAAATCAATACAAAAGAAAAATGTTTTTTCATAATTCCTCCAGAAAAGTTTAAGGATTCCAAAGTGATTTAATCTTCAAAATCCTCTAAAACTATACTCTCTGGAAGGACAGAATGATATTAGGGATAGTACCAAATTTTTTGAGTTTTTAAAATTCAGGGTAAACCCTTAGTTTTTAAGGCGGGCAAAAAGCTCCAGTCTGTTTTTTACACCGGTTTTACGGTAGATGCTTGCAAGATGAGATTCAATTGTTTTTTCGCTTACAAAAAGAGTATCCGCAAGTTCTTTATTGGATTTTCCTTCGAGCAGAGCCAGAATGATTTCCTGTTCCCTTTTTGTGATGGAAAAATCTTTTATAAAATCAGGTTTAAGGATTTTTTCGTTCTTAGACATCGGAGACGAAAATGAATACTTATAAAAAATATGAAAAATTAAAATTGAAACCGAGATGATAAAAATATATGGAACGTTTTTAACAAAAAAAGCAAATATTAAGTTTAAGGCTGCGAGCACTGTGATTATCCATTTTTCCCTGCGGAATACACCCTTGTCTCCACGGCGGAAAAAAATAATCCCTATGAGAACTGCAAAAATTGTCGGATTCCAGATGCCGAAGATATTAATTAAAGAAGAAGGATGTTCAATGCCCGGTATAAAAATCAGAATAACGGAAAAAGCAAAACTCAAAAGAGAATAGATAAGGATGATTTTTCTGATTACCGAAAACCTGCTTATCTGAATATAATCTAAAGCAAAACCCGTAATTCCATAAGAAAAGAAAAACGAAAGGAAGGCTCCGAATACACAGAGGAAGATGCGCGAATCTATAATCTTATAAACCGAAACATAATAAGAATTAGTGCAGATCATAAAAAAAGCAATCATGATTAAAAAGACATGAAAGAAAAATGATTTTTTGAATTTAAGAAAAAATAGAAGAGAGATTAATCCTGATGCAAAAGAAAAAAGACATGAAACAAATAAAATTAAATCTTCCACTAAAAGCCTCGTTTTTAGATTATATCATAAGTTAGTGATTGTATAAATGATAATTGAATAAATCCGTTAAATCATCTAGAATGATAAAAAGTTTTTACACACGTATTTACTAGGTAAAATTATTATGGAAAACAAATACAGAAAAGATTTCCCTTTCTTTAAAGCTATAGATGAAAACTCTGCCGGAGAAAACAAAGGACTCATTTATTTTGATACAGCGGCAACAGCCCAGCGTCCGTTTATTGTACTCAACGCAATGACCCATTTTTATGCAACAGAAAATGCAAATCCTCTGCGCGGACTATATTCTTTAAGTGAAAGAGCTACACTCGCCTACGAAAATGCACGCGAAACTGTAGCAAAATTCATAAATGCAAAAGATGCTTCGGAAATTGTTTTTACACGTAATGCTTCTGAAAGTTTAAATCTTGTTGCATACAGCTGGGGATTAAACAATCTTAAAGCCGGTGACGAAATCTGTGTTTCCATAATGGAACATCATTCAAACATAGTTCCATGGCAGATGGTGTGCCAGAAAACCGGCGCAAAGCTTGTCTTTATGGAATGCGACAAAGAAACAGGTATAATCAGTGACGAAGAGATCGCTTCCAAAATTAACGGTCATACTAAAATTGTATCTGTTGTTCATGTAAGTAACGTTCTCGGTGTAACAAATCCTGTAAAAAAGATAGGACAGGCAGCACACGCTAATGGTGCAATTTTTATAGTTGATGGAGCTCAGTCGGCACCACACATGCAGGTTGATGTTCAGGATATCGATGCAGACTTTTTTGCAATGAGCGGACATAAACTCTGCGGACCAATGGGAATCGGTTCACTTTACGGAAAACGCGAACTTTTAGAAAAAACCGATCCGTTCCTCCGTGGCGGCGAAATGATTGAATACGTAACACGGGAAAATGCAACCTGGGCAGAAGTTCCACATAAATTCGAAGCGGGAACTGTAAGCGCAGGAGATGCTGTTGGAATGGCAGCGGCTATCAGATACATCACTTCTATAGGTCTTGAAAACATCGAAAAGCACGATGCAGAACTTGCATGCAGAATTATCGAAGGGATGAAAAATATTCCTCACATAAACATCATAGGCCCGAGAGACGGAAATAAACGATGCGGAATCGTTACATTTACGGTGGACGGCGTTCACCCGCATGATGTTGCTACCCTTCTTTCCGAAGAACACATTGCGATTAGGGCGGGTCATCACTGTGCACAGCCGCTCGGGCAGTATCTTGGGCAGACAGCAACGGCAAGAGCGAGCCTGTATTTTTACAATACAGAGGAAGAAGTTGATATATTCCTCGAAAAATTGAGCCACCTGCGCGAGTGGAGTGGGTTTAAAGATTAAAATAAATATTAAAAATAGACTACGGGAACCCTGTTTTTCTCCGCTAATAAATGAATTAAAAATCTTAACATATGTGTAAAGAACCTTATTTTTCTCCGCAAATGAATTATTAAAAAAATTCTAAATATTAAAAATAGACTACGGGAACCCTGTTTTTCTCCGCTAGGGAATTATGACGCTCCGAAAAACAGGAACCCCTAGGCCTATTTTTATATCTATTTAAATTTTAAAACATTAATCCATAGAATCATTTTAATTCTTTTCCTCGTTCAAATTAATTATTTCCCAAAGCCTATTTTTATATTCTTTTATTCCTTCAATACAATCCCCTCCCTTAGTTGCTCATTGCTCGGTTTTTCAGTATATTTTATTTAGAGACGAATATGGACACGAAGGATGCCTACGATCGAAAATCCGTTAAAAAATAAACCGTCAGGTTTATTTTAGGATTATCGAAAAAATGGCACAGAGCGGGATTTATCCCGCGACAAAGAAGAGACGAATATGGACACGAAGGAACTTTACCGCGAAATACTTAATGAACATAATATAAACCCTACGCACAAGGCACCGATGGAAAAGCCTACGTTTTGCCTCGAGGGGGTTAATCCAAGCTGTGGAGATCAGATTACGCTGCAGATGAAACTTGACGAAAACAACGTAATCACAGATGCTAGCTTTACAGGAAGCGGCTGTGCAATCAGCCAGGCATCTGTAGATATGATGGCAGATTTAGTAATCGGAAAAACAAAGGACGAAGCGCTTGCTTTAGCAGATATTTTTGACCGCATGATTAAAGACAAGGTAACAGACGAAGACCTTGAACGCCTTGACGAAGCGGCAGCCCTTCAGGATATATCACACATGCCCGCCCGCGTAAAATGTGCAATGCTCGGCTGGAGAACGATGAAAGAAATGCTTGGTATAAAGAATTCCGAGTAGTCCCCATCGAAATCCGACTTACACGGGCAAAATTCACCTCTCTTGAAACTTATCCTTTTTTATGATATATTAAATTTAATGGTGCTTTAGCTCAGCTGGATAGAGCAGCTGCCTTCTAAGCAGCAGGTCGACAGTTCGATTCTGCCAAGCATCACTAGACCATTGAGTAATCAATGGTCTTTTTTTTGCAGAGATTTTCCCGATACATATAATCATTTATTGATTAAGCTTAATTCCCAGAAACGGCATTGCTGTCTATTGTTACAGTTCCAAGGTATAAAATTTTACTGTACTGAGGGCTGTAATACATATCTACACCTGTTCCAACAGCAAAAAGACAGACATAATAAATATTGGGTTTAGAAAAAGAGCCCGATGAAAAATCAGAATCAGAATCAGCCGGAATTTTATTATTGTCTCCGTCGCGGTCAAAATTAAAAGTACTCTCTGAATCCATATTTCTTAAAGGGCGTGAATGTTCATAATCAGAGTTTATGGGATTTCCATTTACTTGAATTTGTGCACAATAATTTGAATCATAATCAGTAAGCCTGATGTTTACTTTTATGGGACTGTTTGAAGGGCTTTTTGGAATAAGAAGATCTGTTTTCTGTTCGTTCGAAACTCTTAATTTTTTATATTTCGAAATCAAACTCTGTGTAGCCGAAACACTCGTAGAAGTTGATTCAGAAGCAGTGATTAATCCAGAGCGTTCATTATACATGGTCTGAAAATTATTATAGATTTTATAATAAACTTCTGTTCCAAGGAAAGTTATCTCTGAATAATTTCCGCTTTCGTTTGTAAAAAATTCAAACTCTTTATTTTCATAAGACTGGATTTCTTCTACATCATTATGTTCAGGCTTTTTAGTAGTCTGATACGGTGCCTCAATTACCTCAAAGGTATCAAGACCGCAGGAAAGGTTAAATAAAAAAAGACACATAAGAATAATATTAAAAAGAAAAAACTTAAACTTATTCGTACGTGTCTTTTTCATAAATACTGATTATTTATTTTATTTTGCTTCCTTAATTTCGTATGAAAGAAGACGTGTTTTTGCAATCATAGCATAAGCATTTGAAGAGTCTTCATCAACTAATTTCTGATAAGCTTCTTTTGCTGCTTCTACATTTCCCTGCTGTTCAAGAACACGTGCATAGTTCAACATAGCGTGATATCTTAATCTGTTATTCTTATCTTCCGAAGCTGCTTTGTAACAGTCTGCTGCTTTTGAAAAATCTTTCAACTGTTCGTAGCATACAGCCTGCTGTGTATTGGCTAAAGAATATGTATAAGAATTCTTGTTCTTATCTGCTGCAGCTTTGTAATAAGCTACTGCATCATTATACTGTTCAAGACTTGCAAAAATATCACCAAGCATGAGGTTTGCTCTTACTCCAACAATTCCGCCTTTATCTGCATATGGAGCAAGTGCTTCCTTAGCCTTATCAAACTTTTTAATCCAGTCATCTTCAGATGGAGCTGTTGTATTATCGATTAATTCGAATTTGATTGCATCAAGTTCACCAAGTTTTTTTGCAACAGAATTTTCTGTTACTTTTGAAACAATTACATAAGAAAGTAATCCAACGCTTATAACAAGTAAAAGGATTGAAACAATCTTTCCGCGTGACTCTAAAAACGCACCAAGTTTTGCACCTGCTGTCTTTTTTTCTGCCTGTTTTGAATTTGTCTTTGCTTTGATTTTTGTATCAGTTTTTTTCATTTTTTTCCTCAAAACTACTCTTTATTTTTTATATTAAAATCATTTATCAATTTTACCACATAAGTGCGTTGTATTCCAAGTACCTCTGCGGTTTTAGTTTGATTCCAGCCGTTTTCACGAAGCACCTTTAGAAGATATTTTTTCTTAAAGGCATCTGTTACGGCTTTAAGGCTCTTATCGTTTTCATCTGTGAATGATTCAATCGTATCATCCTGAATACTTTCCTGCCTTTGTAAGCCCTCAAGTCCAAGATCAGAAAAAGAAATCATTCCTTCGTTACCGACAATAAAGGCTCTCTGGATTGCATTAATGAGTTCATCACAATTTGCCTTCCATAAGTAATCCTGCATTTTTTTAATACACGAATCACTAAAGCCTTCGAATTTTAAGCCCGAATCCCTTCTGAATTTTTTAAGATAAAACTGAGCAATCGGAAGGATATCTTCCTGTCTCTGCCTTAAAGGTAAAAAATTCAATTTAACAACACTCAAACGAAAGTATAAATCTGAATTGAACTGCACTCCTGCAAATTTACTCAGCATTCCGGCTGATTGTTCAATTTCTGTTTCGCTCGAAGTGATTATCTTAACTTTTTTTGCTAAAAGCTCATCAAGATATGTCTCTTTTAAAAGGGTCTGCATATCCTGTGACAAAAGGTTTACATTATTTATAAATAAGGTTGCTCTTTCATCCGCCGCTTCTTTTATTTTTCCAAAAAGCTTTTTAATTCCTTCATCCTCAAAAACCCGGCAATTTACTTCGTAGAAATTTTTAAAATCGGGTGAAGACGCAAGATGAACATGCTGAGAAAAAAGTCTTTTACCAGTGCCCCGCTCTCCACAAAGAAAAACAGGAACCGGACTTTCTGAAATTGATTTTACAATTCCTTTGAGGTTTTTTGTAAACTTACTGTTACCAGTTAACTCCGGAATTACCGACACTTTTTTCCCTGATTCAACCTTCAAAACAAAACGCATTGCAGCTTAAAAAAGACATACAATGCGTTCGGTTTTAGAATATTAATCAATATGATTATAAATCATATTAGTCATTCTGCTGTGATTTAATCATATCTCCAAGAGTATATGCTCCGTCATCATTGTTGCCGGAATCCATATACTGAGAAATTTCATCACGCTGCTGCTTTCTCTTATATTCACGTACAGAGAATGCAACCTTTTCCTTTTCGGTGTTTACATCAACTACATAAACATTGATTTTATCACCTGGCTTATATTTTGCTACTGCTTCTTCGTAAGGAACGTCTTTGTCTTCGCTTAAGTTAGCTTTGTTTACAAGACCTTCGATTCCATTAGGAGCTTTTACGAATACACCGAAATCTGTAATAGAAGTGATTTCTCCTTCTACTGTAGAACCAGCTTTGTATTCTTCTGCAAATGCCTTCCAAGGATTATCTGTAAGCTGTTTAATACCAACTTTAATTTTACGTGCTTCTGGATCGCATTCAATAACAACTGCATCAATTTCTTTATCAACTGTTAATTCGCTTCCAGGATGTTTAACTTTCTTTGTCCATGAAATATCATCTGCATGAAGGAATGCATCGATTCCATCTTCAAGAGCCATGAAAGCACCGATGTTTGTAATCTTAACGATTTTACCGTGTACTTTTGTTCCTACAGGATATTTATCTGCGATTGTTTCCCATGGATTAGCCTGTGTCTGTTTAAGACCGAGTGAAACACGACCAGCCTGGATATCGTATCCAAGAATCATTGCTTCTACTTCATCGCCAACATTTACCATGTCGCCAGGTTTATTAACTTTCTTTGTCCAAGAGAATTCAGATATATGAACAAGACCTTCGATTCCTTTTTCGAGTTCTACAAAGGCACCGAATTCTGTAAGTTTTGTTACCTTACCTTTTACAACATCATTAACATGATATTTTTCTTCGAAGTGTACCCATGGATCTTCTGTAAAGTGTTTGAGGGAAAGATTGATTCTCTTTTCTTCCTGATCAAGGCGGATAACCTTAAGTTCGATTTCCTGACCTTTCTTTACGAAATCCTTAGGACGAGCTACATGACCCCATGACATATCATTGATGTGGAGAAGACCGTCAAAGCCTCCCAAATCGATGAATGCACCAAAGCTTGTAAAGCTCTTTACTGTACCCTTAACTGTGTCACCAATACTTGTTGAAGCAAAGAATGCATCGCGCTTTTCGTTGATAGCTTCTTCGAGATACTTTCTGCGTGTTACAACAGGATTTAAGTGAGATTCTGAATACAGACGTTCTATATAGAATTTTGATTTTACACCAATTAAATCTTCTGGTTTTTCAACTTTATCTACAGAGGCCTGACTTGTTGGCAGGAATGCCAGTCTTTCAACACCAAGATCAACTTCGTATCCGCTTTTTACAACTTTTACGATCTTACCGTCTACCGGTGTCTTGTCTTTGTAAGCCTGCTGAATTTCTTTCAAATAACGTTTTGAATCAGCTCTTTTTTTAGATAGAACAGGACCATTTGAATTATGACCTGTTAACATTGCCTGAACTCTATCCCCTTCTTTCGGCAGCTCTTCGTCTGCGAACTCCGCAACAGGGATTAAACCCTCTGATTTGTCTCCAATATCAACATAGACATAGTCATTGGTAACCTGTACAACAACACCTTCTACCATCTGACCAGACTGTGGTGCATCAAAGTTTTTCAGAGATTCCTCTAATTGTGTCTGGAAATCGCTCTTGGAGTTCTGAGCTTCTTCCTTTTCCACTTCCATTTCTTCCATTTTTGACCCTTAATTTTTATGAAATTTGTTTTAATATTATCGCACAAACATTATCTATCGTCAAGGTGGAAGTATCGATATATAAAGCATCCGGTGCGATTTTTAAAGCCCCTTCTTTTTTATTTCTGTCGATTTCGTCACGCTTTTCGATAGATTCTTTTATCTCTTCGAGCGTCATATCACTTACACCCTGATCAAAACGTCTTTTTGCGCGAACCTCTGCACTTGCATCAAGGAATACCTTAACATCAGCATTCGGAAATACAACTGTAGTCATATCGCGGCCTTCGCAGACTATATCGAGTGATTTTGTGATTGTACGCATCAAATCATTTACAAGATGACGGAGAGGAACGATTGCACTCACCTGCGCAACATTTTTTGCAACACGGTCGTCGTGAAGGTGCGCAGTAACATCTGTTTCGTTTAAGATAAAATGACTTTCTTTTGTGTATTCAAGATTCTGCTTTTTACAAAACTCTACGGTCTTTTCTTCGTCGGAATAATCGATACCAGCATCCAAAATAGCAATTGTGAATGCACGGTAAAATCCGCCAGAATTTAAAAATGTGATGTTGAGCTTTTCTGCAAGCATCGAAGCGATTGTACTTTTTCCAGTTCCGGCTGGTCCGTCAATAGCAATAATCATATTATCTCCTGAAAATCGATTTTAATTTTTACAAAGTTTTAGAAGCCCCTTTACTTCGGCTGCCGTCAGATCGCGGGAATCGCCCGGGCGAAGATCATCAAGATTGATATTTCCGATTCTTACACGCACAAGCGATTTTGTGCCGATGTTCACGCTTTCGAGCATACGTCTGATTTCGCGGTTTTTGCCTTCTATAAGGACTATCTTTAATTTTCTTTCTTTTAATTTTACCACACGAACGCTCTTATAAAAAACCCCTTCAACCCTGATTCCGTGCTCAAGTTTAGAAGGAAGCTCGTCCGGGATATCCTGACTTGTCTCTACAATATATTCTTTTTCTACCTGACTCGACGGATGAGAAAGTTTTGCCGCAAAGTCCCCGTCGTTTGTAAAGAGGATCATACCCTTGGAATACATGTCCAGGCGGCCGACGTTGTACAGGCGTTCTGAATATTTTGATTTAAGGAGGTCGGCCGCCACTTCGCGGCCTTTTTCGTCAGAAGACGAGCATACAAAACCTGCAGGCTTATTAAGTAAGACGTAACGTTTAACTGCTTCCAGTCTGATTTTTTTTCCGTCGACTAAAACTTCATCTGTGGGTTTTACCTTTGTTCCAAGCTCCTTTACGACACTGCCGTTTACGCTTACCCTTCCGTCCAGAATAATCTGTTCAGAAGCACGTCTGCTTGCAACACCACAATGTGCCAGAAAAACCTGAAGTCTGAGCTCCTCGCCGGATGCCGCATTTGCAGATGAATCCGCCGGAATCTTTGAAATTTCAGATGCAGTTGAATCTGCGCGTTCTTTACTATCTTGCAAGTTCGAATCTCTCCTGCTCGTCTTCGTCGAGTTTTGGCAGTTCCGAAATGCTGTTTAATCTGAATAATCTTAAGAATTCTTTTGTAGTTCCGAATAAGGTTGGGCGCCCTGGAACTTCTTTTTTACCCACTTCTTTAATCAGGTTTCTTTCTATAAGCAGACGGATCATATTGTCTACGCTTACACCACGGATCGCTTCGATTTCTGCACGGGTAATCGGCTGTGAATATGCAATGATTGCTAAAGTTTCCATTGCAGAACGTGAAAGACGACCTTCCCTCTTAGAACCGTAAAATTCTTTTAAAACTTCCCAGTATTCTTTTTTAGGAGCAAGACACCATCCGCCTGTAATCATTACAAGTTCAATACCTGAGTCTTCTGCGTTATATTTTTCCTTTAATCTTTCAAGACATTTTTCAACAACTTCTTCCGAAAGCTGTGCCTTGTTCGAAAGAACTTTTACAGTTAAAGGTTCGCTTTCTAAGAATAGAATTGTTTCAACGAGTGCTGTTTCTTTATTAAAATCCATATCATCCTTTGGCGGTAGAAATTCTACCTTAGAGCCGTTTTTCGATCATCCCAGACGGTTTAATGGCTCGCCAAAAAGGATTTTCGATTGCCGGCTTAGTTAGAAGTTAATTCTTCTTCTGTAGGAACGTATCCTGAATTATCTTCTCTTACGCATATCTTTATATCACCAAAAAGCTTATTTTGGAAGATGGTAATCATCTTAAATTTTACTGCTTCGAGGATTGCCATAAATGCGCAGATAATATCCATTTCGTTACCCGGGCGTGTGAGTAGATCCGTAAACATACATTCTTTTTTATCTTCAAGAAGCTCGTTCATCAAAGTGATTTTTTCGTTTACGGAAATCTCTTCATACATATTCAAAATCTTTTCATTTGAATACTGATGCATCATCGCTTTAAAGATGTCCTGCATCTGCTGAAGTAATTCCCAGGTATCAACTTCTTCCCACATCTCTTCTGATTCATCAAACGGAAGAACTCTCTGGATTTTCTTTCTTTCAAAGTTCCATTCAGAATCATCTTCCTGCTCTTCCATCAATGTAGAAAGCTTTTTAAATTTCTGATATTCGATTAATTTGTCTACAAGTTCCTGTCGTGGATCTTCTTCGTCTTCATCTTCATAACTGAATTCAACCGGAAGAAGCATTCGGCTTTTGATATAGATTAATTTTGCGGCCCAGCTGTAAAACTCAGAAAGGTCACCCAAATCTGTCTGAACTGCATAATCAAGATATTCAAGATACTGTTCTGTTATCTGTGCAATAGGGATGTCGTAAATATTAATTTTACTTTCGCGGATAAGGCTCCACAATAAATCAAGAGGTCCTTCAAATTCCCCGGCCTTATACGCATGCTTTTCTTTTGTAGCAACTACTGTTTCTGAATTATTTGTTTTCTGGTCCATTAAAACTACCACCTGTAAAAGGAATAAAATCTTTTGCAGAAAGAAACATTTCGATTCCCCCGCTCTTTCCCTGTTTTTCCAAAGCAGTAAGGGAATCCGTATATTTTTTCCTTATTTTACAATCGGCAACTTTTTCTAAAATCTCAAGTGCAGGAATCATTACAAAAGCCCTCTCCAAAATCCTTATATGCGGAATCTGAAGTTCAGGCAGATTGATGATTTCGTCACCGAACAATTCTATATCTATATCTATGGAACGCGGGCCAAACCTTATTTCTTTAGTTCTGTCCCTTCCATATTTTGCCTCAATCTGGTGGATAGTTTTAAGAAGCTCTAAAGCATCAGCATTATCAGGCATAAAACCCAAAACCGCCATGTTATAAAAATCATTCTGATCTTCAACATACATTGCTTTGGTTTTATACACTGATGAGAATTTTACATTCTCAAGAAGATGAGCCAGATCATGACAAGCGCATCCTAATAATTCAACGGATGACTTATCGTCAAAACTCTTATTAGAACCAAGCCCTAATAAAACTCTTTTCATTAATTCAAACCGTCAGTCTCTTTCGCTTTAGCTGCCGGTTCTCCTTCTTTAGGTTTAATAACCTGTCCCTGGAAAACTTCAGCACGAATTCTTGTCTCGATATTCTTTGCAAGGTCCGGATTCTGTTCGATATACGAAACGGCATTTTCCTTGCCCTGGCCGATTTTTTCTTCGCCCATCGTATACCAGGCTCCCCTCTTATCAATAATTCCGTGTTTAACGGCAGAATCAAGAAGGCTCGCAGCAGCAGAAATTCCCTTACCAAAATAAATATCAATCTCACACTTTCTGAACGGTGGCGCAACCTTATTCTTTACAATCTTGACTCGGACTCTGTTACCTAAAGCTTCTTCTTCGCCTTTGCCATCAATCGTCTCGATACGTCTTATTTCAAGTCGTACAGATGAATAAAACTTCAACGCCTGTCCACCAGTTGTTGTTTCAGGATTACCAAACATAACCCCAATCTTCATACGTATCTGGTTAATAAACACAACAATACAGTTAGACTTTCCAATCACTGCAGTAAGTTTTCTCAATGCCTGGCTCATAAGTCTTGCCTGCATACCCATTACCGCATCACCCATCTCACCTTCGATTTCTTTCTCAGGTGTCAAAGCCGCAACAGAGTCAACAACTACAATATCAACAGCGCCGCTTCTTACTAAATTCTCAGTAATCTCAAGAGCCTGTTCACCGGTATCCGGCTGGGAAACCCATAACTCATCAATGTTTACACCAAGATTCTTAGCATAAGTTGGATCAAGAGCATGTTCCGCATCAACAAACGCAGCAACACCTCCAAGTTTCTGTGCTTCAGCAATAGCATGTAAAGCAAGTGTTGTCTTACCCGAGCTCTCAGGACCGTACATTTCGATTACGCGTCCGCGAGGGTAACCACCAATGCCCAGAGCTTCATCAAGAAGGATAGATCCCGAAGGAATCACATCAATCCCGGAAACATTAGCTTTATCGCCAAGCTTCATCAGAGAACCCTGTCCAAACTGTTTTTCAATCTGAAGGCGTGCAGCCTCCAAAGCTTTCATTTTTTCCGAAAGATCCATATTAGAATTTTCGTTCGACATAACTAGCCACCTTCCTCCCTGTATATAATATGGCTTTTACTTTGAAAAAAAGACCATTTTCGGTGATTTTTTTTCAAAAAATTTTCATTTTCTTTATGATTATAGTGTATTTTAAACTAATTTGCTTGTTAAAAGAGGAATTTTTAAAAAATTTTAGAAGATTATGTTAAAAAATTATTCGGCAAATCCGTCGTTAACGCTCTGATAAACAGCCTTACCTTCGAGGTAAACTTTTTTATCTTCGGTGCAGATTTTACCAAGAATCTTTACTGCCTGGTCTGTTACAATGCCAGGATCTCTGTCAAAGCGGACGTTTACAATACCGTTCAAAACAGTACCAGAATCATATCCAACTAAAAGCCTGCACGAATATGCTCCGCTTTCGCTTATGACAACATCAGAAATTTTTCCGGCCCAGTCTACATAACAGTCAATATATAAGGCTGGATCTGCTTCTACTTCATCAAAGGTCGGGACATCAGTTATGGAATCAAAGGTTGGAGGCTCAAGATAAGACATCACAACCTGAACCTTTGCCTTAATCGAAAGAGCAGCATTTGAATTCAAGATTCTGTTTATTTCTACCTGGGCTGCATTATCGCGGCGGGACTGAAAATAAGAGAGAATGTTTGCGTAAGAATCCTTAATCTGATTGTTTGTAAGGATATATTTAAATGTCTGACCCGAAAGATCTTTTTCCTGAGGATTGATGCTTTCGTCCCTTGTTAAAACTAAATCAGAGAGGTCTTTACGGCTTCCTTCGTAATAATTGTTTCTTGGAATAAAAATGAATGCAGCAATACATCCGAGCACTAAGAAAATAAACGGAATGATTATGCTTGCGGCACGTTCCGGATTAACACCAAGAGGAGGATAAAACTGTTCGATTCTTCCTGTATCTACCCAGCGGCAGATTGTATCATAATCCCCTCGAGTTCTGATAAACTCCATGGCATCTTTAGCAGTCTGATTATTTGGATCGTTATCGCGCACTTCCATGTAATACTGTAAAGCACGGTCAGTATCTCCGCGGCGTAAAAAGATGGCAGCCTGTCCAAGAAGAAGTCTTGTATCTGTAACGTTGAGTCTTCTTGCCATCTGAAAGCATGTTACAGAAGAACCAACGTCTCCTACATAAAGACATGCAATTCCAAGTGCAAGATAGTATTCAAAATTATCTTCATAAACTTCTGAACGGCCGTCTAACAGCTTTACTGCAGTCGCAAACTTTCGTCTGCGCATATACTTCCATGCTAATGTTAATACATCCTGTGCCATAACTTTTTACTTCCGGTACGACTTAAGAATTTCATCTAACTGTTTATTCAATCTTTCAATTTCTGCCCTGTCTACGTTTTCTCCGTCATCTTCAAGTGCAGCAATTTTATCGAGGAGCTTCTGGATATCTTCTTTTGAGTATTCAGGCTTTTTCTGAGAGTAATCTGTTACAGTCTCCGAAGGTTTCTGAACGCTTGAGCTATCTTCTTTTGGCTCCTGAGGTTTATCAGTTTTTTCCTGAGGTTTTGCAGTGGTGTCCGGTTTTGAGGTTTTATCATTTAACTTTTCATCAGAAGACTTTGTGTTATCTGCTACATCCGGCGGATTATCCTTATCACCTTCACCAAAAATATATTTTCCCTGAGGTTCATCTTTTCCTAAAGCTGTACAGATATAAAATACATCATCAGCACTGTTTTCAGGAGCAATCTTCTTAGACTTCCAGATAACGCCAACGGCAGAATTGTTATATGCTAAAACTGTATCGAATGCACGGTAAGAAAGCATATCTGGTTCCCAGTATTTTGTATCGAGTGTTGAATAATTTGCCAAAGCAAGCATTTCTACAGGACTTACACCCTTACCCGAGAAAACAAACTGCATCGAAGCATTTGCATTTTTAGAAGTAAACCAGAGTGAATCAGATTTTTTATTGTACTGAACTTCGTTTTTAACCGGAGCATCTTTTGAATCATAAAAATGATGTCTGTCTGTTTCGCCAAGGATTGTATCGAAAACTGCCTTGAGCTGAAAATCAGCTTTTTTACTTCCCGTATTTTCCACATGTGCCGTAATCTTTACTGAATCAAAACCCTTATAAGAAGGATTAGGACAGACACACTGGAAAGTAATAAATACATCTGCAAGCTTTTCGATTGAATAAAGAACCTGCATTCCGTTTTCAATTTTTCTGCACGCTGTATCTACACATGAATCTTCGTTTAATTTTATGATTCTCTTTCCGGATTTTAAATAAAACGAAGTTGTAATATATTCATTCGAAGTAGAAAAACATGGGATTGTCTTTCCAAACTCATCGATGATTGCAATATTAAAAGTTCCTATATTCTTTTTTGCACGAAGTCTTATTGAGCCGAAAGTTGCATCAACATTTTTAGAACCTTTTTTAATCCAGTCTTTTCCATACTGAATTTTATTTGCATCTTTAGTCTCTTCTTCCAGAGGAATAACCTTGTTTTTAGAAGCGCATGAAACAGCAGAAACAAGCAGACATATTCCAAAAATAATTCCAATCTTCTTAATCAGTTTCATAACTTCCCCCTTACTCATCTATAAGCTGCTGAACAACCTGAGCTTTCTGCTTAAGACGACGGATTTCTTCTTCCTTTCTTTCTTTTTCTGCCATAGCTGCCATTTCCTGAGCTTTAATTCTCTGCTCTTCTTCTGCCTGTTTCTGGGCAAGAGCGGCATCTGACTGAGCCTGAAGGATTTTTAATTCCGCAATCTGTCTTTCTAAATCAGCAATCTGTTCTTCGAGTTCCTTGTTCTTCTGCTGATAATCAACAAGTTTTTCCCTTGTGATTGAATCTGAATTGTAAAGCTTGAGCTGTTTTTCGTATTCTTCTTTTGCTGCAAGATATTCTTCGCCAGTCTGTTTTAATAAATAAAGAAGCTTTTCTTCGCGTGACCTTTGGGCAATGCTTTCGAGCCTGTACTGTGCGGCAGAAACTTTTTCGGAAGAAGGATACTGAGTCACAATCCTTTCGTAGATATCTTCTGCCTGATCAAACTTGTAGCCTGCGTATAATGATTCTGCTATATAAAAAAGAGCCGAAGGATATAATTCGTGACCTTCGTTTTTATGACAGAAATCGCTTAAGGTAACAATTGCCTTTTCGTATTCGCCAAGGCTGTATAAGAGTTTTCCCTTTGTGTAAAGGATTCTCTGAGTATATAAAGATTTTGAAAAAGAATTCAAAAATGAATCACAATCGCTTAAAGCAGCCTTATTATTGCCTGCATAGATTTCTGCCATGATGAGCATGTAGTTTGTATCTGCCGTATCAAAAGCGGGATCTGTTACAGTCTGTCTTAATAAAAATACTGCAGTCTCCCATTCTCCCCTTGAAAAGGCAGAACATCCCTGCTGATAAGCTGTTGCTGTAGGATTCTGCTTCTTTGGAGCACCCGGTAAGGTAAAACAAAGAGAAGCAATCAATAAACACAATGAAAATCTAGAAATCTTTTTCATAAGACTCCCCTGTTTTAATAATTCCAGTTGAGTTCCCCGTTAAAGAACGAAGAGCCTGAAACTACGATATCTGTTCCTGCCTTTACAACAGTATCGAGGGTTTTAGAATTAACACCGCCGTCTACAGAAATCAGATATTTATATTTCTTTTCTTCCCTTATGTGCTTAAGTTCCGAAACTTTTTCTACGCAGGAAGGGATAATTGTCTGTCCACCCCAGCCGGGATTAACAGTCATTATTAATATAATATCGGCACATTCTAAGATTTCCGATAACACAGAAACAGGTGTTGCGGGACAAATTGCTATTCCGGCCTTTTTCCCTGCCTGATGTATCTGTTGAATGATTCTGTGAGCGTGATTAGTTGCTTCGTAATGAAAAGTAATCCAGTCTGCACCGCTTTTTATAAATGATTCAATCTGAGTCTCCGGCTTTTGAACCATAAGGTGAACATCAAAAGGAAGCTTTGTTAAAGAACGTATAGAACGGATAACAGGCTGACCGTAAGTAATCTCCGGTACAAACTGACCATCCATTACATCGATGTGTACGGCTTTTCCGCCGCTTTTTTCTATTTTTGATATGGCAGCCCCAAGATTAGAGAAATCTGCTGAAAGTAAAGAAGGTGCTAATGTTAAACTACTCATATTGTTCTATATTATCAAATATTATTCCAATTTACAACAAATTATTATTAAAAATATTACTTGACAGATTAAAATATTCGGTGTATATATTTTGCTCCAATTTTTCCAAATTTTCATAATCTTTATTGATTAAATCATCAATCTTTTATATAGTTAGATTAAGGATCATGGAAATTCAGACAGAAACCGAATTAAGACAAGCTCTCAAATTTCTTGAAGAAGGAAATCCTGTTCAGGCACACCAGACAATCGGAAAGCTTTTTGAACGAGACCTTGAATGCCGGGAACTGAGCTACGCAAACCGGTGCTGTGTTTTCTGGATTGATACCATAAAAAGATTAAAAGAAATTTCTGATCCCTTTGAACAGGGTGTAAAACTCATTCAGGAATGGAAATCCTTTCAATCTTTTTTGAGCCGTGAAAAAATTGTCTACGAGCCTGCCCTATACTCGGTGCAGAAGGGCTTTTTTACAATGACTCTAAGGCATTTTACAGCTCTGTTTGATGAAAAGGATCCTCAGAGAAAGGCAGAAATATATAAAAATGCCGGAATCTGTTACAAAAAAACAGGCGACTTTGAAAATGCCCGTGTCTGCCTTTCGGAAGCAAACAGCATCTGTCCTCAGATTGCTTCTGTAATTGCCGAACTTGCAGACTGCTACTCCCTCTGCGGAGAAGAAAGACCGGGTAAGGTACTGTTCCGCGAAGCTTTCTTTATTGATCCCGAAAAAATCGATATTGAAAACCTGGATTCAGAATTGATTAAGTGCCTGATTAAAAAAACCGCAGAAAAAGGTTTTACAGGAAAGATTCTTCAGCTGTGGATGCCTGTTTACGGAGTACTCACCGGTATTCTTAATGTAAGACGGGTTTTATCGGCTCAAGAGGTAGGCAGATTAAAACAGAATATTTATGCGATGGAAAATGAATACAAAGATCCTTCGTGCAATGCAGATGTTTTAACGCCGCGACTTTTGAATAATTATTTTTGGCTTATTGATCACTATGTGCTTACACACGAAAACGTACATAAAATCAATGAGATATTATTAAAGATAAAAATTCTGGATTCTAACATCTACGCTATATACGTAAAATAAAATCCGGGTTTATAAACGGCAGGATAATAATTAACAGGAGATTTCTATGTCAGAAAATTTAGTACAGTCAGTTCAGGATATGCTCAAGGAAGAAACCTGGACACGCGCAACAATCAGTAATTACACTCAGAACAACCTTAAGGAACTCACAGCTATTGTTGACGAAGCACGCAATCAGAATTGTGTAAATGAACTTTTAGATATCTGTAATGAGCATCTGGCACATTCAAAAGACAGTATCATTGCTCTTTATCTTTCGGGAATCTTCTCTCTCCAGAAGGGTGGAATCGATAACCAGTCTCTGGAAATCCTTGTAGACATCTTCCAGAAAAACCACAAGGAATCAATTGTTAATTATCTTTGCGAAAACATCCTTGCCGACGATCCAAACAATAAGTTTGCTTTAAGAACACTCGCAGATTCTTATCTTGCAGACAACAACGAAAAAGTATGGGAATTATATACAACCCTCGTAAAGATTGATTTTACAGAAGCTGAACTTGCTAAAACTCTTGCAGAACATTTTGATGCAGAAGGAAACAAGGAACAGGCAATCGAATATTACAAGAAGGCAATCTTACGCTTTATAAACAACGACAATTATGCTGCATGTAAAGATATCTGGACAAAACTCGTTCAGGAAATCCCTTCCGAAATCGAATTCTTCCAGCTTTTACGCAGAAAAATCTCTAAAAAATTCAGTGAATTAAAAACAACTACCCTCATGCAGGAACTTTACAACTGGTACAAGGACAATGCAAAATGGGATGTTGCAATCGATATTCTTAAACAGAACCTTGAAGTTGAACCAAAAGACACATGGGCAAGAAAAGAACTTGCTGACTGTTACAAGGCAAAATATGCAGGACACAGTCACCTTGATGAATACATCAGTTCTTCAAACCTTACACAGAATTTCCGTAACGTATTCGAAGCCATCAACGACTTTGAAAAACACATCGCTTTCGACAAGGGATGCTTTGTATTCCACAGAAACTGGGGTGTTGGTAAAATCGCCAAGCTCGAAAAAGATACCCTCAAAATCAACTTTGGAAAGAGAAACGGTATTCACGACATGTCATTAAAGATGGCAGTTACAGCTTTACAGCCACTTTCAAAAGATCACATCTGGGTACTCAAGGCTACAACTTCTAAAGACGAACTTGCTAAAAAAATCAAGGCAGATAAAAAATGGGCTTTACAGACAATCATCAAGAGCTTTGACAACAACTGTGACTTTAAGCGCATTAAGGCAGAACTTGTTCCTGTAATCCTTACACCGGGTGAATGGACAAGCTGGAATACTGCTGCTAAAAAACTCCTGGAAACAGATGCAACTTTCGGAGTTAATCCAAACGACATCAACATCTACATGGTTCGCGAAAACGAAATCAGCCCTGAAGAAAAACTCTCTAACGAATTTAAGGCACAGAAACAGTTCTTCGCAAGAATCGATATTTTGATGAAGTTCTTAAACAATGACCTTACAGATAAATCAAGTGAACTCTTTGCAGAAATGTATTCATACTTCACAAATTATCTTAAGACAATCACAAAGGTTAACGAACAGGTTATTGCTTCTTACCTCGTAGTTAAAAAGCTTTCTGCAATGGACAAACAGTTCAACTTCCCTATCAGAGAAACATTTGCAGAACTTTATTCTAAGATTGAAAATCCAAAAGCAATTTACAACGAATTAAAAGATACAAAAAATACAAGCCTCAAAAAGGACTTCCTTGATGCAATCAAGATGCTTCCGGACTGGAACGTTCAGTATGTAAAACTCTTCCCTACTGTTCTTGATGAATCATTAATCGATGACCTTGTAAAAGGCGGCTTTACTTCCGATGTAGAAAAGCTTGTTAAGACAAGTTTTGAATCTTACAAAGATTACCGCGAAACTATCCTCTTCTTCTTTAAGAATTGTCAGAATAAAGAATGGTTCAAATCTGCTAAAGTTGATTTTGAAGATCAGCTTATTGCCCTCATCAATCTTATTGAACTTACATTCCGCGAAATCAACAATCACGTTAATTCTACAGACAACAAGAAGATTAATAAAAACGCAACAGACCTTCTCTTTACAGACAAGGCATTGTTCAAATATCTTGCTGATCAGGACGAAAAGACTGTTAAAAAGCTTTACACACTCATCGACGATATTCCTGATATTGACCCTTCTTATAAGGCACAGACACGTAACAAGATTCTCGAGAAATTCCCTGACTTCAAATTCCGTGTTTCAGAAGAAAAGAGTTCAAAACCAAAGGGAATGCTCGTTACAGCTGCAAAGCTTGCAGAAAAGAAAGCAGAACTCGAAAACATTCAGAACGTTCTTATTCCACAGAACGCAAAGGATGTTGCAGATGCACGTGCAAAGGGCGACTTGAAGGAAAACGCAGAATACAAAGCAGCAAAGGAAGAACAGCACATGCTCAACCTTTCACTTACAAAGCTCCAGGAAGAACTCAACCGCGCTACAGTATTCGATCCTACAACAAGTACAACAGCAATCGTTTCTTTTGCTACAATCGTTACACTCGAAGATACAGAAACAAAAAATACTGTTACTTACACAGTTCTTGGTCCTTGGGAATCTGATCCTGAAAACAACATCATTTCTTACATGTCACCAATCGGAAATGCAATCATGGATAAAAAGGTTGATGACACATGTTCATTCACAGTTAATGAGCACAAATATAATTATGTTGTAAAGGAAATCAAAAAGGCTAAGATTTAGTCAAAAAGGAGATTAAATCTCCTTACAGCTGAAAAAAAAGAGGCAGTCTTTTAAGTGTATTCAAACTCGCTTTAAGACTGCCCTTTTATTTTATAAGCAATATGGTTAACAAATTTATTGCAACAACTCTCTTACAATAAATCTTCTTTCCAGTTTTCGATGATTCGAACTCCGCTCGAAGTTCCAAGTCTGTTTGCTCCGGCTTTAATCATTGTAGCTGCCATATTTGCAGTTCTTATACCACCAGAAGCTTTTACTCCCATATCAGGACCTACAGTTTCCCTCATCAGCTTTACGTGATATTCGCTTGCTCCGTTTGGAAGCAATTTTCCGTCGATATCTTTTAAGGTTGCAAATCCGGTAGAAGTCTTAACAAAATCAGCTCCGGCTTTTTTTGCACAAAGACAGCAGTTTACGATTGTACTGTCGTCTAAAAGGCAGGTTTCTAATATTACCTTTACGATAATATTCTTTCCATGTTTTTTACCTTCTTCGCGGCAGGTTTGTACAACTGTTGCAATATCGCTTCCGACAACAGAAAGGCGCCCGTCTCTGGCAGCACCAATGTTTAATACCATGTCTATTTCGTCTGCACCGTTATCTATAGCGTCTTTTGCTTCAAGAGCTTTTGCACTTGTGGAATTAGCCCCAAGAGGAAAACCTACGACTGTACAAACTTTAACTCCTGTATCTTTAAGAGCGCTTACAGCATAAGGCACGTAAACAGGATTAACGCATACAGAAGCAAAACTGTATTTAGCAGCTTCGTTACAAATCTGTTCTACATCCTTTACTCCGGCTTCGGGAAGTAAGATTGTGTGGTCTATATAAGATGCTATTTCTTTTTTTGTCATATAATCATTATATCAATCTGGTCCTTTTTTGTCTTGCGGAATTTACCTTTATACGTTAATATGTAGTCAATATTTTATTAGAGCAATATTTTATAGGAGACCAAAACATGGCATTTAAAATTACAGACCAGTGTGTAAACTGCGGAGCTTGTGAAGCAGATTGTCCTGTTTCTGCAATCGTAGAAGCTGACAATGCAAGAAAAATCGAAGCAGACAAATGTATCAGCTGCGGTTCTTGCGCTGCATCTTGCCCTGCAGAAGCTATTGTTGAAGAATAATAAATACTTCGGGTTTGAAAAAAAGAGTCTGTCCCTAAAAAGATACGGCTCTTTTTTTTATGCTGATTTAAGGTCCTTAAATGAAAAATATTAATTCAAAACTGAAAAATCTTTTAATCATCCTCGTGGTTTTATTCCTCTGCTTTCTTTGTTCCTTTGTGATTGTCTGGCCGCTTTGGAAATTCTCCACTTCCCTTCCAAAAGTTTATACCGCAGTTGTTTTAATCCTATTTTTTATCCTTGTGATATTTTTTATTGTACGAAAAATCCAGAAAAATAAAAAACTGAAGTCAAAAAAAACACTTAAAAATGAATGATTAAATTCAGATAATATAAAAAGATGAAAAAATCAAAGTCCACAATCATATTGTTTTTATCTCTTTTTTTGATTCCGCTTCTGATGTCTCAGACAAAGTCATTTGTTATTTTCCGCGAGATTGAATTCCCGCTTGAACGAATGGCTAAAATCCCAAAATTAAATTCAAAAGATCAGATGTTCCGCGAATACAGTTATGCAGTAGAAGATAATTACAAAAACATTGTGAATAAAAAACCTGTGGACCTTTTCTTTTTTACATATACTGTTGAAGATGATTCAACTCTTTTAGAAATTGCTTCGCGCTGCAACATCACTTACGATACAATTGCAACAATCAACAGGATGGAAAATATCACATCTTCGGTAAAAGGAAAAACATTAATTCTTCCAACAGCACCGGGGCTTTTTATAAATAAAAATCAGACTGATAATGCTCTTGAAGTACTCCTCCACGAAGAATATTTTGATTCAATTACAGGGGGGACAACCCTTTATAACATCGGGAAAAATCAGTTCTTCTTTCTTTCAGATAAAAAATTTTCTCCTACAATACGCTCTTACTTCCTCGACGCAACTTTAAGCCTGCCAATCGAAAGAAAAAAGTTCTGGATATCTTCTGATTTTGGAAGAAGAAAGCAGCCTTTTACAGGTGAGTTCCAGAATCATAATGGAGTTGATTTAGCGGCCCCTACAGGAACACCGGTTCACGCAATAAAAGATGCAGTCGTAAAAAGCGCAGTAAAGGGAAACGCAACCTTTGGTAATTACATTGTACTTACACACGATAACGGCAAAATGACAAGCCTTTACGCACACCTTTCTAAAATTGATGTGGAGCCGGGACAGAGAGTAAGAAAAGGCGAAGTAATCGGAAAAGTCGGACAGACTGGAATGGCTACAGGACCACACCTTCATTTTGAAATAAGACAGGGCGGAATTGCTCTAGACCCGGAAAGCAAATTAAGGTTAAAATAGACCCATAGAGGTCTTATGAACCACAAACTCAAAAAACTGATTATTCTTTTTTTTGTTTTCCTCATCCCTTCATTTTCCTTATTTTCGGAAGATATAAGGATTAAAAATCTTCAGATAATCAATGTCGAACAGGATGCAAACTTCGAAGCAACTGCAAAGCTTAATATAAACGACGCGCTTGTTATCTTTCTTCCCGAAACCCTGCAATACATAGACGGCCTTGAATTAAAATTCGAAATCCCGGAAGAACTTGCAGTTCAGAAATCGGCATGTGAGTTTGCAATTTACGAAGGATTAAATCCCATTCCAAAATCAGGACAGATTGATTACTCGGGCGAAAAGATTTTCCGCGGAATCATTCCTTCTAAATTTTCGTGGATTGTACAGATTCCTTTTTCGAATCAGAATAATTTAAAGACTAATCAATATACGACAAAAATCGGACAGGTTCCAAAACTCAAAGATCATTATATTTTTGTAAGACTCCATCAGCTTATTGCAAATCTTCCGCAGGCTGTAATGGAAGCAGACATCAGCATAACAATAAGACCGATTCTTTCGCACAAGGGAAAATTTCTTTTGAACTTAAGCTGCCCCGACGAAAACATCGAAACCTGTACAATTTTCATAGACGATACCGCCTACAATATGGGCTCAATCAAAAACGGAATCTTTCTTGAATCAGGAATCCACAATGTTACAATAATTTCTGAATACTACAGAACCGAAGTTCGCACCATAAGAATTGATATGGCAAAGCAGACGGAACTGAGCATCAGGATGAGGAGCATTGAACCAACACTGATTATAACGGCTCCGAACGGAATAAAGATTTATATAGACGACGAAGTCTGCACAAGAATCGGGCAGGAATTTGTAATCCCCGAAGGTAAACATAAAATCCGCTTTAATATAGGGGACTATGAAGTTACAAGGACAATCGCAATCGTAAAAGGTCGTACCTATAAGGCAAATATCTCGGTAGATTTACAGGTTTCCGAAGAATAAAAGAATAAAAAGCGCAGAAACTCACAGGTTTTTCAAAAAAATATTCAAAAAAATAAATCAAGACGATTAAAGATTTCGGGGGGTACGGTCGATAATATATATATCGGGGGCATTTTCCCCTCCCACCCATGCTCCCGATTGCCTGATGGGCATGGCACGGTCTTAACCGTGCCTTTTTTTTTGTCCGAATCTTTTTTTCTTTTTTTATCATAATCTTCTATATATTGTATTTGTACATCAAAGATGATATAATTAATTTTATGAAAAACGCTAAACTCAAAGTTAAAATACATTTAGGTTTTCTTTTCTTTTTTGCTATCTTTTTTGGAGCAGCCCTTGGGTTCCTCCTTTCAGAAACAACTAATATAGAAAATGTAGAATACTTTCAGGAAATAGATACAGCTCTTCCTTCAAAAATCGTAGACGTAAACGGTGAATTAATCACTGAACTTACTGCCGAAGAAAAACGAGAAATCATCTCTTATGATGATTTACCTCAGCTTCTTATAGACGCCCTTATCACCCGTGAAGACAGGGTTTTCTTTGCACACGACGGATTTACTTTTAAATCTATCATGCGTGCCGTAATTGGTGTACTTACAAGAAAACAGTTAGGTGGTGGTTCTACCCTTACACAGCAGATTGCAGGTTCCATTTATTGTGACCGTACAGATATGTCTGTAAAACGTAAGATTAAGGAATTGTGGTGGGCCGTACAGATGGAACGCCGTTATTCTAAAAACGAAATCCTGGAACTTTATTTAAATAAAATCTATCTTGGTGGCGGATGCTATGGAGTAAGTGCCGCATCTAAATATTATTTTGGTCACGACGCTACACAGCTCACACCGGCCGAAGCAGCACTTCTTGTAATCCAGCTTTCGAGCCCTTCTAAATATAATCCTTTTGAACATCCTGATACTGCCATGGAAAGACAGCAGTACGTCCTTGAAGAAATGACTTCGGAAGGATACATCACAAAGGCAGAAGCAGAAGAATCATTCGAAGATTACTGGGGCAAATTTGACTTTACAAGAACTTCAAACTCTTTCTATATGATGAGGGACGACAAAGCTCCATGGTTTAGTGAATACGTTCGCCGTGAACTTGGTAACCTTATCTACGGTTCGGATGATATCTACTCAAGCGGATTTACTGTAAATACAACCCTCAATCTTGCACATCAGAAAGTTGCAGAAGAGGTAATGGCAAAATATATTGAAGAAGCCAACAGAAGATATAAAAACGAATCAAGCATGAAGACTAATCAGGCTTATTACACATATATTCCTATGGCAGAACTTGTAGCAGAACTCTTTGGTATTCCAGGATTAAACCTTGGTCATCAGAGAAGCTACATGAGGGCATGTTCAAGATACGTTTCGGAAGCAAACCCAATCCTGGATGTTGTTACAATGCTCAGCGGTGCAGATGCAGTTAAACCTATTACTTATAAGGGTGTTGCACTTGCAAAAGAAGCAAACGAAAGAACAACTGTAGAAGGAACAATGATCAGTATTGATAACGAAACCGGTTATATCAATGCCCTTGTTGGAGGAAGTAAGTACGGTCCAGATAACGAATACATCCGTGCAACTCAGGCTCCACTGCAGCCGGGTTCTACATTTAAAGCTATTTACTACTCTGCCGCAATTGATTCAAGACTTTACACACCGGCAACTATCATAAGCGATACTCCTGTTGTATTCGTTGCTGCAGACGGACAGAATTATATTCCACAGAACTATGGTGGAAAGTGGAACGGAAACGTTTGTGTTTACTACGCTTTGATTCACTCCCTCAACGTTCCTTCTATCAAGATTCTTGATGCAATCGGATTTGATGCCGCAATCGACAGAGCCATTGCACTCCTTGGTATTCCCGAAAAAGAAGTTCCATACAGAAACTTTGAACCGGTTTATCCTTTGGGACTTGGAAGTTGTGACGTAAAACCAATTGAACTTGCACGTGCCTTTGCAATCTATGCAAACGGCGGAAAGATTGTAACACCAATTGCAATCAGAAACGTTCTTGATAAAAACGGCGACATCTTTGACGATCCAGAACAGAGAATTAAAGATGAACATGCAGCAATGGGAGAAGCAGCACAGATTATCTCTCCACAGACTGCATTCGTTATGACTAAGATGCTCGAAATGACAGTACACGGTGGTGGTACTCTTGCAAACGTAAAGAACGCTTTGAACTATACAAACTCTGAAGGAAGACAGTATTCTATTCCTTCTGCAGGTAAAACCGGTACTACACAGAACTGGGCCGATGCATGGGCATGTGGATTTACTCCTTATTACACCGCTGCCTTCTGGTTCGGATTCGACAGACGTGGTCAGTCTCTTGGTTTGAGTATTACAGGTTCTTCTCTTTGTGGACCTGCATGGGGTGAATTCTTCCACGAAATCCACGCAGACTTACCTGTAAAACAGTTCCCTGTTCCGGAAGACGGAGTTTCTCAGGCTACTGTATGTCGTAAGAGTGGTTTACTTGCAACAAAAGACTGCGACGAAGGTACTGCTACTTTGTGGTTCCTCTCTGGTACCGTACCTGGAAGCTATTGTAATATTCATACTAATCACGAAGTTAAGAATGTATTGCTCGAAAGAATTGAACATGAACACCTTCTTTCGGGAATCGGATACGAAGAAGAGATAGATGATTCTCCTTTATCGTTCGACCTTGATGAAACAGAAACACCTGCTGTTCCAACAAACAAGAAGAAGGACGAGGAAGAAGAAGATTCATTCGATAACTTCCTTATTGACTAAAACTGATTAAAATGGAGAAAGATGTTAATACCAATCAAAGATATTAAAATAAGGAAAAGGGTTCGCAAAGATTTAGGTAATCTTGATGATTTAAAAGACAGCTTAAGAACATACGGTCTTTTAAATCCAATTACCATAAACCGTAAATATGAACTCATTGCAGGGGAGCGAAGGCTTCAGGCTGCAAAAGCGATTGGATGGACTAACATCAATGCAAACGTAGTAGATAACCTGACCGAAGTTGATGAACTGGAAATGGAAATCGAAGAAAATAATCAGCGTAAAGAATTTACAGAACAGGAATTAATCGAAGGATATAAAAGACTCGAGCGCCTAAGAAACCCGGGCTTTTTCTACAGGATTTATCTTTTCTTCAAACATCTCTTCCAGAAAATCAGAGACTTTATTACAGGTCTTTACAAAAAATAATCAGACTATAAAAGGTTTAATATAATCAATAAAATTCTCTGTGGTTTCCTTAAGCTTCCACGGAGAATTAATAACAAGCATTCCGCTTCCATATAAACGGGGCGGATTATTTTTTTCTTCCTGATTTTCTTTAAGACTCATCTCTTTGTGAGAATCTTTATCTCTTACACAGAATGTAAGGTTTTCTATTTCCACATTAGGATTAACCTTCTTTGCAGAAAGAGTGATATTTTCGAGCATGGAAGAAATTTCTGTGTCGCGGTGAGCCAGAAGCGGGTACCAGAGCATGATTATGCCGTTAGACCATTTTTTATTTATCTCTTTGATTGTTTTTTCTGCCATTAAATAGTCTTGAGTCTCTTCGTAGCTTGGATCAATTAAAACAGCTCCCCTTTTTGTCTTTGGAGGAATTAGGGCGTTTATCATTTCCCAGCCGTCTCGCGCATGAATCTGAACCACGGGGCTTTTATCATTTTTATATTCTTTTACCATTGCTTTTAAGTTTTCAATCTCTGCAGGATGAAGCTCGCTTAAAACTAATGTATCGGTTCTTCGCATAAGAGAAAGTTCGAATAAAGGTGAGCCAGGGTATAAATTTTTAGAAACAAAGCTTTTTACAAAATCAAAATAAAAGCAAAGCTCATCTGGAATCTTCTGATTATCTTTTAATAAAGTGAGGATTCCTTTTTGAGCTTCGCCTGTTTTAAGACTTCTGTTATCGAGTAAATCGTATATACCGCTTCCTGAATGAGTGTCGTAAAAGGTATAGGGTTTATCCTTTTTGTTCAGAGAATTCAATGTAAAAGCAAGAACAAAATGCTTTAATAAATCGGCATGATTTCCTGCATGAAAAGCATGTTGATAAGACAGCATATTAAAATACTATCATAAAATCGCCTTATTGGAAATAAACTCCGTTAGCGTCTGCCTTACATTTTACAGTTGAATCTTCGTGAACATCTCCGTTTAATAGCGCCTTTGCAAGAGGGTTTTCTATATAAGTCTGAATTGCCCTCTTAACAGGACGAGCGCCCATATCAGGATTATAACCTTTGTCGGCAAGGAAGTCGTATACGCTTTCGTCAAAATCAAGGACAATCTTTCTGTCGTCGAGCCTTTTTTGTACTCTTTCAAGCTGCAGTTTAATTATCTGACTGATGCATGACTTATCAAGGTGATCGAAAGTGACAATCTCGTCTATTCGGTTTATGAACTCAGGACGGAATGTTTTCTGCACCATAGAAATTTCCAGGTTACTTGTCATGATGATGATTGTATTCTTAAAGTCTACAACCCTACCCTGACTGTCTGTAAGACGCCCGTCGTCGAGTACCTGAAGTAAAAGATTAAATACATCAGGATGTGCTTTTTCAATTTCATCAAAAAGAATTACGCTGTAAGGTCTTCTTCTTACCGCTTCTGTGAGCTGTCCGCCTTCGTCGTATCCAACGTATCCTGGTGGCGCTCCTATAAGACGGGTAACAGAAAACTTTTCCATGTACTCACTCATATCGATTCGGGTAAGAGCTTTTTCATCATTAAAGAGAAAATCTGCAAGAGTTTTTGCAAGCTCAGTTTTACCAACTCCCGTAGGACCTAAGAACATAAAGCTTCCAAGAGGTTTATTAGGATCGCTCAATCCACTTCTGTTTCTTCTTATTGCATCGCTTACAACCTGAACCGCCTGATTCTGTCCGATTACCCTCTTATGTAAAACATTTTCGAGTTCCACATATTTCTGTTTTTCACCGGTCATCATCTTACTTACAGGAATACCGCTCCAGGCACTTACAACCTTTGCAATGTCTTCTTCTGTAACAGACTGGCGTAAAAGCTTTTGTGCACCCTTTTCTTCTTTTTCTTTTTCCTGTTTAAGCGCTTCTTCCAGGTCTTTCTGTAACTGAGGAATTATGCTGTATTTAATTTCTGCAGCCTTTTCCAGGTTAGATTCCCTTGTATATTTTTCTTCGTCGAATCTGGCCTGCTCAAGTTTTTCCTTAAGTTCACGGCTTTTATTTATGCTGTTCTTTTCGTTCTGCCACTGAAGCTTCATTGCATCGCGTTTAGCTGTAATTTCCGAAAGCTCTTTTTCAAGGTTTGCAAGACGCTCTAAAGAAGTCTTATCATCTTCCTTACTGAGCGACTGCTTTTCTATCTGAAGCTGTAAAATCTTTCGTTCAACCTGATCAAGTTCCACAGGCTGACTTTCTATTTCCATCTTTAAACGGCTGGCAGCTTCGTCCACAAGGTCAATAGCCTTATCTGGTAAAAAGCGCGATGTAATATATCTGTTGGAAAGGGTCGCTGCTGCAACAAGTGCTTCGTCTTCTATACGTACTCCGTGATGAATCTCATATTTTTCGCGAAGGCCTCGAAGGATTGCAATTGTATCTTCGACCGTCGGCTCTGCACAGTAAACCTGCTGGAATCGTCTTTCGAGCGCTGCATCCTTTTCGATATATTTTCTGTATTCATCAAGGGTTGTAGCACCGATTGCACGTAATTCTCCGCGGGCTAAAGCAGGCTTTAAAAGATTACTTGCATCCATTCCGCCTTCTACTGCTCCAGCTCCAACAAGAGTATGAAGTTCATCTATGAATAAAATTATACGGCCTTCCGACTTCTGAATTTCTGTAATCAAAGCCTTTAATCTTTCTTCAAATTCTCCGCGGAATTTTGCACCTGCTACAAGGCTTCCAAGATCCAATGCTAAAAGTCTTTTATTCTTAAGGGAATCTGGTACATCGCCGCTTGCAATTCTTCTTGCAAGACCTTCTACGATTGCAGTTTTACCTACTCCCGGTTCCCCGATTATTACAGGATTATTCTTTGTCCTACGGCACAATACCTGCATTACTCGTCTTATTTCTTCGTCCCTTCCGATTACAGGGTCTATCTTATCCATCTTTGCAAGGGCTGTTAAATCTTTACAGAATTTTTCGAGTGAACCTGCTTTACTTTCGGGATCCTGATCGTTTACAGTCTGGTTTCCGCGTACAGATTTTAATGCTTCCATAACAGTGTTGTGATTGATTCCATTCTGTTTTAATAAAGAAGCAGTCCTGTCGTCCATCTCTGTCATCGAAAGAAGGATATGCTCGGTAGAAAGAAAGGAATCGTGAAGATTGTTCATCTCTATTTCAGCTTTTGCTAAAACCTTCTGCATGGTTTGAGAAAAATATACGTTTGCTCCGCCTGAAACCTTTGGATTTTCTTTAATAAGATTTAAACACTTGTTTATAAGGTCGAATGATGAAACACCAACCCTTTCTACAATAGGAGTTATAAAACCTTCCTGCTGCTGCAGTAAAGCCATGAGTACATGCTCTGTTCCTATTTCGGAATTATCATTTTTTAAGGCAATTGATGAAGCTTCCTGTAAGGCTTCCTGTGTCTTGATTGTAAAGTTTTCGTAATTCATAAATCACCTCCAGAAAATAAAAGGATAAAAAAAATCCTGCCTATTTCAAAATTATTCAAAAATTTTAAAATCGGCAAGATTTTTATAAACTTTTTTTTATTAAACAGGAGGAAATGTTTAATAAAACTAATTGTTTGCTTCTTCTGTCTGACCAAACTCGCAGATTGCGTTAGAGATTCGTGCAAGTTCAATCTGTTCAAGGTCGTTTTTATTTTTTCTGTAAAGTTTGATTTCGCCAATTCCGGTTGCACTCTGAACAACATTCAAAACTTTACGCTGACCTTCAGGTAATTCAAGGACCCTGTTATACAAAGCCTTAATCTTACAGTATAAATCAATATCGATTACCCAGAGTTTTGAGTTAAAGCTTGCAGACCAGTGAAGGCGTTTTTCTTCATCTTCATCTAAATCAGGAGCTTCTACACAGTTCCACATAACTGAATAAAGTCTGTTTGGAGCATCTGCACAGAAAAGAATATCAGAGCCTTCAAAATCTCCTAAAAAAGAAATCTTATCTTCAAAAGCACCCTGTACTGTAAAACCTGAATTAAAAAGTGTTTTACCAGAAATTTCGCTTGTAAGATTTGAAGAAGAAATGTGGAACCATTTATCCGGGAAGGTTTTTGCCCAATAGCGGTCAATATATCCTGCTGATTTTTTTGGTTCAACAATGTAATCAATTCCATCAAAATTTATAGAGCCCGAAAAACATGAACGCATTCCAATCGGGAACCATTTGTCTGTCTGATTTTCATAGCCTTCAAGATAATCTTTAATAACGTCGTACTTTAAGTTCCATTTTGCAAAGCCTGCATCACAAAGATATTCAGGATGAGCGGCATTTTCTTCGTTACTGATAATCATTTCGCCGCTCAATTCATTTTCTGTGAATATCTTGTTACCAGCGATGATTTCGAATGGCTTTGAATTAAATTTTACGTTTTTAATTGAAACATAAGAACAAAGCTGTTTAGGCTCTGAATCTATTTTACCTACTCTGATTGCAACATATGAGGGATTAAGAATTTTTTCCGGCTGGATTTCGTGTGCACTTTCTGTTCCTGCGAGTGCGTACTGAAGATCTTCTTCCTTGATTTTTACTCTTGGCTTGTATCCTAAAATTGGTTCAGTTGGAGAATACCATGGATTAAGCATCTCTAATTCGATAAAAAAAGTTCCTTCCTGTCCGGAACCAGTTGCCGTACCATTGAAAAAGAAGCGCCAGAAATTTATACCGATTTTTTTATGTGAACCGTTAAGTCCGAATTTGCTGTATTTTAAGCTTTTTTTAGAAACTGCCATAACTAAATACCACCTTTTAATCCCTATATGAATTTATCGGCAGAAAAAAAGGTAATACTTAGTAAAAAAATTATTTTTCAAATAATCTGTCTATAGATTTTCCTAATTCAGATTGTTCTTTTGGGAAGTTTGCATTTAAATATTCAAAACATTCAACTGCAGCCCTCTGTGTATGCTCATACCAGATTGAATATAATTCAGATTCGATTCCGTCACCCGGGAAAGGCGCACCCTGTACATCCGAAACAAGGTCTCTGAGCATCTGTATACATTCTTTTGTTTTCTTATCCATGGTATTCACTCCCTACAATTAGGATGTATCTATTATAACGGTATTTTTATTATATTTCCACTGTTTTTGACAGATTTATCGCAAAAAATAACAGCATACCATTCTTTTTTTACAGCCTCTTCCAGCCTTAAAATTGCTGCTTTTACATCAGAAGGTTTTAGAGAAAGAAGCATTTCGAACTTTTTCTTTCGAAGATCTTCGGGCTCTGCATAAATTAAATCATTAAATCCCTGTTCTCCCCTTCCCTTTGGGCTTACAGGACAGATGATGCTTGCATATAAAGATAAAATCACTTTTTCCATTTCGTCTTTGGAAAAATCAAGGTCTTTAATTTCTGTAAAAATATTTTTGAATATATTGATTGAACCAAGAGGATTCGGGTCGCGGTAAGAATTAAAAGAAAAACGATTGATTGGATTTTCAGAAAGACAGCCGGTTCCGTATGCACCGCCAGTTGTACGAATCTTATCCCACAAAACATGATTTTCCATCCAGGATGCAAGAACAACTTCGCTCAAACCTTCTTTAGTACAATAATCAGAACTAAGGGTAGAAAAATTTGTGAACGAAGTCTGAATCGGAATCTTAATCATTTGAATCTGATTTTTTGTAATAGACTTGGATGCATAGATTTCTTTTTTAAGTTCTTCCATAGTGAATTCTTTTTTTGGAAGAAGAGGTTTTATATCGGCCTTTCTGGCAAAATCACTTAAAAGAGGATTTAATTTTTCGAGGGTTTCTTTGTCAGAGGTTATGTGTAAGATTGCCCCGGAAGAAGTACATTCCTTCCATATATATTCAAAAAGCTTTAATAATTTTTCGGGAGACTTTCTTTTATAAAACCTGACAGTCTTAAGCTGGGTGATTCCGTTCTGGATTTCTATAAGCGCTTCTTTTTTTCCGGCCAAAGCCCTGTTTCTTATGTGAGCATAATCAGGACCTTTTTGAACTATATTGCTCTTTTTTTCTGCTACAGTTTCTTTAATAAGATTTTTGAGCCTCTTTGTATCTTTAAAATCCATAGTAGTGATTATTTCGGAAAAAAGCTCAAGAGATTTTTCGGCTTCGCTTCTTAATGCCTGGAGCGTTATTCCAAGCCACTGCCTCTCTATAAAATTATAATCATTATATTTTTCTGCCTGCTTTTTACATTCAGCTGCATTATTTACAAACCCGTTTATGTAGCGGCCCCAGATATCGCCTGTTGTAACGGCAGCCTGCGAAATGCATTCATCCCATTTTTTACCGTTCCATCCCATATTAGAAATGATTGTGGCAAGGAAAGGAATATGTTTAAAATAACAAGGCGAAAGGCGGTCATAAGGAAAGCACACGTCAAGATAAAATATACCGTTGGTCTCTTCTTCGCTTATAGCAACTGGAATCTTTACATTATTGTTTCCTTCCACGGTGATAAGCTTTGTGTGCGGAACATTAAAATCTTTTTCGAGGGAAGAAATCTTTGTCCTTTGAATAACTTCTGAATTTTCCATATGCTGCTGGTATTCGTGAAGCTTCTGTAAATCTTTTTTGAGTTTTTCTTTATCAAGATTTGCTTCGAGCTTTTGGATGAGCTTTGTTTCTTTTTCCCTTCGTTCTTCAAAATATGAGCGGTCGGGATTACAGATATATTCAATTCTTACAGGACGTTCTGTAAAAAGCTTTTTAATCAGTTTTTGAGTATAATCTTTTTCTGTTTTTACCTTTTTCTTAAGTTCTTCGAACTTTGTAATCGGGAAAAGTCTTTTTGAACATTCCTGACCGTAGCACCAGCTTTTTAAAACCTTTTCCATAACAGGAATTGCATAAGGCCCACGGTAGCGGTTTACATCGCGTAAAGAAACATCAAGTCCCATTAAGGCACCGTCAATATCCTTCTGAGAAATCTCGCGGGTAGTAATGTCTTTTATTGCTTTATCAAAAACTTCGTAAACCTTTTCTTCGTTCCCGCTCTTTACTCCGTATACACCGATTATATAAAAATTTTCTATGAACTGACTAAAGTTAAAACATGTGATGTCGTCTCCAAGCCCAGACTGTTTTAATATTGATGATAGTGGAGAACTGTCGTTTCCGCACAAAACCTCTGAAACATAAATTTTTGAAATATCATCTTCGCCTGTGTACCAGCACAAGGCAACAAAGCTTCCGGTAGTTCCAGATACAGGGGCCGTTTCGACAAATCGTCCTGATTTTTCAAGCTTTTGGATTTTTAAAAGCTTTTTAATATCGCTGTCGATTAAAGGAAGAGGTGATGTAATTTTTCCCGGAACTGCCTTATATTCAAACTTTTTTTCAAGACGCTTTATGAATTTTTCAGAAAGAAAATCAAGCTGATCCTGTGTTGGAATATCGCCGTAAAGGAAAAGAAGACAGTTATCGGGATTATAAAATTTTTTATGATAGTCTAAAAACTCTTCGTAAGTAAGCTCAGGGATTTCTACAGGATCTCCACCTGAATCATAAGCCGGGAAAGAAGACGGGAACATCGTGGAAATCAGTTTTGAAAAAGCAACAGAATAAAAAGAAGAATAATTTCCCTTCATCTCGTTATAAACTACACCCTGAATGCTTAAGTTATCGCTTTCGTCGAGTTCGAGTCTGTGTCCCTCCTGTAAAAAAGTTTCGTAATCAAGCTTTGGAAAAAAGACTGCATCTGCATAAACATCCATCATTGTAAAATAATCAGAACGGATTAAAGAAGAGCCCGGGTAGGCAGTTTTGTCCGGATAGGTAATCGCATTTAAAAATGTATAAAGGCTCTGACTTGCAAGAGTAGAAAAAGGCTCTTTTAAAGGATACTTTTCGGAGCCGCACAAAACCGAATGTTCAATAACGTGAGCCGAGCCTTTTGAATTATCTGTGATTGTACGGAATGCAAAAGAAAAAGTATTTTCCCTATCATCTTTTAAAACATGATAGACTTCGAGCCCTGTTTTTTTATGGCGGAGGTAAACTGCTTTGGTTTTATAGTCGGGTAAATCATCAATTCGTAATAAAACAAAATCTTTATAATCTTTACCTATGTTTTTAGAATCAAGAAAGTTGAACATTGTAAAAAAGACTCCGGCAAAAAATTAATTAACGCAAAAACTAATTGCAGATACTAATTGTATCTATTAAACGTAAACATCATCATCCCGACCCTGAATTATTAAATGACCTTCTTCGTATGCTCGGCGTAAAATGCTGAAGAAATATGCAGTGGTTTTATCTACGTCGGCACGTCTCATAGGTTTTAAAATTTCTTCCTGTGCAAGGATTTCGGCTCCCCTTGTCTGAGAGATGTTCTGTAAAATCTTACCGCGGAATTCGTCGTTCTTTCCTGCAATAAGATAACAGATATCGCGGTCTTCGAACTTACGAAGGGTCTCTTCTATAAACCTGTCGTCTGATTTTATTACATCGTCGATTGTAAAAAGCCTGCTTCTTAAATCCTGTCCAAGATCCGGATCTTCGTCTGCAAGAACAGAAAGAATTTCGTTTTCTTTACCCGCATCCATCTTTTTAAGAATCTGTGCAAGGGCGTTTCTTCCGTCGATGTTCTCAGCTTTTTCGGCAGTATAATTCAATGCTTTTTCGTGCATGGAATGATCTATTCTTCGGACAACATCCGGTTCTACAGGCTGCATTTTTGCAAGGCGTAAAACTACATCTTTTTTTTCTGCAGCATTCATAAGGTTGATTACGGCAGCAGATTTTTTTGGTTCAAGATGGGAAAGAACAATAGACTGAACGCCTACACTTTCGTCGGTTATAAGTCGGTAGATTTTTTCGTTGTCTGCATCGGCAAGGTATTCAAAAGGAATTTTTCCTTCGAATGGAATTGCCTTATGAAGCATGCGTTCAGCTTTTTCTTTTCCATAAGCTTTTTCGAGCATGTCTTTTGCAGTTTCTATTCCACCGCTCTTTCGTGACTCATTCAAAAGTCCTTTAAATTCTGCAAGGATTACTGCAGCTTCGTCGTTGCTTACCGTACGGATTGAAGCAATTTCTGGAACAATTTTTTCTATCTGTTTTTCCGAAAGATGAGGTAAAACTTTTGCAGCTTCTTCTTCTCCAATCAATAAAAGAAATTTTGCAACACGGCGGTAAACAGAATCATTTTCGGATTCGAGCGACTTTGGTACTTTTAAAATTCCAAGATTTGGATTTGTAAAATCGACGTTTGAATCTATTTCTGATTTTGAAAAGCCCTGATTCCTTATTGCGTTGATAACTCCGGAATCTTCTTTTGAAAGACCTTCGTTTTTATTTTCAGAATTATTCTGTGACTGATAAGCGTTTGCCCTTAAATTATTTAAATTCATATTGTTCCTGCTTACTATAAATATATCATAATATCCCGTTTAATTCAAAAACTAAGAGACAACTTCTACGCTGCTTCCACCGTTTGTATTTTTAGTAACACGTATCTGCTTTCTGATTTTTTCTTTTAATACATCAACGTGCGAAATAATTCCAATAAGACGGTCTGTTTCTTCTGTTAAAGACATAAGCGATTTGAATGCTTTTTCGAGAGTATCTGTATCAAGAGTTCCAAATCCTTCGTCTATGAACATCGTATCTATTTTTATACCGCTTGCACTGTGACGAACAACATCAGAAAGCCCAAGGGCGAGTGAAAGAGATGCCTGGAATGATTCTCCACCCGAAAGAGATTTTACGCTTCTTATTCCACCGTTATAGTGGTCAATTACATCTATATCAAGACCTGCAATGGATTTAAAATCAGCTGCTTCCTTTTTTCTTATGAGTTCATACTGACCGTCTGTCATAATCTTAAGCCGTTCATTTGCAAAATGAATGACTCTGTCTAAATAAGCCATCTGAACATAAGTTTCGAGCTGGATTTTTACCCTGCCGCCTTTAAGATCCCCGCTTGCAGTCTTATAAAGATTACTTATCATATTGAATTTTTCTTCTTTTTTGATAAGCTCTTTATTTATTTCTTCCAGTTTTTTAAGCTGATTTTTATTGTTATCTATGCGGCTGAAGATTTTCTTTTCTGTTTCATTAAGTTCTTCTGATTGTTCTTCAAACTTATCGCGTTTTTCCTGAATATCAGAAATATCGATTTTTTCTTTTCCCTGAACCTGACCAGAAAGTGTTTTTATGGATGCTTCGTATCCGCTGATTTTTTTAGTGCTTTCGTCGTATTCTTTTTTTGCATCTTCTATAAGCTTTTTCTTTTTTTCTATTTCGCCTGTTATGCGTTCAACCTCGTTTTCTGCTTCTTCCTTTGAGTTATATTTTAAGTTCTTTTTTAATTCGCTGATTGAATCTTCTGTAGCTTTTGATTTTGTTTTTGCTTCTGTAAGCTGATTAATTTTTTGATTAAGCTGATTAGCTTTTTCTTCGATCTGTTTTAAAAGCTCCGGGATTTCTTTTTCGAGCTCTTCTTTCTTCTGTTTGTTATTCTTTTCGGTTTCGAGCTTTTGATTAAGTTCCTGGCCATCTTCATTGAGTTTTAATAGTTTTTCGTTTACGGTTTTTAGTAATTCTTCTGCCGTAAGCTCTTGATTAAGTTCCTTCTCTTTTAATTTTTTTGAAAGTGATTTTTCGAGCTCTTCGAGTTTTACATTTTCTTTATTCGAAAGTTCTGCTTTTTCCTGCATTACATCGCCGGCACATTTATATTCTTTTTCTGCTGCGTCAAGCTTTTCTTTAGATACATCTTCACTTGTAAGCTTACAGGGAGCATCGTGATTTTTTGAACCGCAGACAGGACAAGGTTCTCCTTCCTTTAATTCCTTACTCAAAATACCGGCAAGGTTATTCATGAATGCATTTTTTATAGACTCGTAACTACCAGCCTTTTGATTATAAATTTCTTTTGCCTGGAGGAAGTCTTTTTGTAAAACCGTAAGATTATTTTTTACTATGACTTTTGATTCAAGATCTGTTTTAAGATTTTCATAATCAGACAGCTTGGAATCAAGTTCATTTTTCTGTGCCTGAAGTTTTAAGACATTTTCACAGCTTTCGGAAAGCTTGTTTAATTCATCTTTTGTCTTGTTCTCTTTTTCTTTAAGAAGGGAAAGTTTTTCTTCCAGCTCTTTTTGTTCTGATTCACAGTTTTCTATTTCATCACGAAGATTTTTCTTTACATTAAGTTTTTCTTCGAGCAGAGAATAAGTTTCCATCTGACTATTTATAACTGCCACTTCGCCCGAAAGAGTCTTTATCGTCTTTTCTTCTTTGTTAGCTTCTTCTAACTCCTGGTTTAATTTCTGATTACGCTCTTTTTCTTCTTTTAATAATTCATTGTTTTTTTCAAGATCATTAAAGGCTTTGTTATTCTGCTCGGCCTTTGCAATCTGTTTATCAATCTCAGAAATTTCATCCTGAAGTTTTTCGATTTCTTTCTTTTTCTTTCCGGAAAGCTCTTCATCTTCCTTTATGATTTTTGTAAAAAGCTCGTATTTATCGCTAAAGCCTTCTGCTTTATGTCTTTCGTTTTCAAACTCAACGATTAATGGGCTTTCTGGATTACAGTTAAAATTATCTAAAACTTCTTTAAAACTTTTACGAAGGTCTTCGCATTCCCTTGTTATTTCGGAATTCTTTTCGCCAAGTCGTTTTGTAAGCTCCTGAAACTTTTCTGTCTTAAAAAGATTACGGAAAACAGGAATTCTGTCCTTAGTTGAATCGAATAAAATCTTCTGAAAATTTCCCTGGGCAATCATCGCAATCTGACCAAACTGCTCCTTTGTTATTCCAAGAAGACTTATTACAGACTGATTAACTTTTTCAAGGCCGGTAATCTCCTGCCCGTCTGCATCTTTAAAACATGCAGTGGCCGTTACAGTTTTAGTGTCTGTTCCCGATTTTTTCATTCCCGTATATTCAGGATTTCTTATTACGCTGTATTTTTTGCCCCGGAATTCAAAATCAAGTTCTACATAAGTCGGAGTCTGGGGCCCTGCATAATTACAGCGGAGCATGGAATTACTTCTTGTTTCCCCGGAAGGATCTCCAAAAAGTGCATAAGAAATTGCATCGAATATGGTTGTTTTCCCGGCACCCGTATTTCCGGTAATCAAATAAAGCCCGTTATTTCCAAGCTTTTGTAAATCTATTTCTGTTTTTTTAAGGTAAGGGCCAAAGCCTTCCATCGTGATTTTTAAAGGCTTCATTTTTCATCCCTCCAGACTTCCTTAATCAACTCTTTTACAAAATCAGTCTGTTCGTCTGTCATGCTCATGCTGTTCTGTATTTCGTAAAACTCTTTAAAAAGTTCAAGAGGATCAGTCACTTGTATTTTTTCTAAATCTTCTATTTTGGAAGAAGAACGGGTTCTTGTGTTGTCGTAATCAAGAAAAACAAGATTTTCGTAAATTGTCTGAAGGCGTGCAAATCCATCTTCAATATCGGTTTCGTCTGTCAAAATAATTTTTATAAAATCATCGCATTTCTGTTTTTCGTAAAAAGCCTTAGAAGTAATCTCTTTAAAACTTTCCTTAATCACACGTAAATCACGCATAGGCTCAAGTGGGACAGTTCGAATATCGATGTTATCTTTTTCTTTAAGCTCAACAACAGTAACGCTTTTTTTATGATTCACTTCCGAAAAAGAATATTTAAGGGGAGTTCCGCAGTATCGTACGGTTTCCCTTCCGCATTTTTGAGGCTTATGGATATGTCCTAAAGCAACGTAATCAAAAGGATCAAAAACATCTAAATCTACGTTTTCTGCTCCGCCAATAAAAATATCTTCTGATTCACTTCGTTCAGCCCCTGTTACAAGCTGATGCGAAACAAGGATATTACGCTTTGACTCATCCACATTCATATTTTTGACAGCAGTTCTTACCGCCTCTGTAAACGATTTATCAAAAGGATTTATAAAAGGAAGAAGATAGACAAAAACACTTCCCCACTCATCTTTTAATTCATAGGGAGTGATGTGTTCCTGGGGTGCTTTAGAAATATAGACCCTGCTTTCTTCCATGAGCTTTGAGCCAAAAGACATCCTTTCTACAGAATCATGATTTCCGCTTATTACAAAAACAGGAATTTTTTTCTTTGCAAGCCTTGTTAAAAAATCATCAAAGAGACTTACTGCCTTTTCGGAAGGAATGCCCTTATCGTAAACATCCCCGGCGATTAAAACAGCATCAGGTTTTTCATCATCTATTACACCAAGTATTTTAAGAAAAATATATTTTTGATCTTCTATAAGAGAAAACTCACGCAGGCGCTTACCTATATGAAGGTCCGAAAGGTGTATAAACTTCATCCAATTCCCACCCCGAGCCGGAAGCTTTCTGATTATTTTTTATTTTTTTTCTTACCGGTCTCTTTAGAATATGATAACACCTTTGAGCATAATTTGTAATACTCGCCGCCCAAATTCATCAATTCTTTATGATTTCCCCTTTCCACAATTTCTCCGTGGTTTACGACAAAGATGATGTCCGAATTACGGATGGTAGAAAGTCGGTGTGCAATGATAAACGATGTTCTTCCCTTTAAAAGCTTACTCAATCCCGCCTGAACATGCTTTTCTGTCTGGGTATCTACGGAGGAGGTTGCTTCGTCCAGAATTAAGATTCTCGGATCAGAAAGAAGTACACGCGCAAAGCTTATAAGCTGCTTTTGTCCCTGGGAAAGTCCACCACCGTTTGCGCTTAAAACAGTGTTATAGCCGTCGGGGAAAGAAGTTATGAATTCGTGTGCGTGAACAGTTTTTGCTGCCTCTATGCATTCTTCATCTGTAGCATCAAGTCGTCCGTATCGGATATTTTCGATGATAGGACCAGAGAATAAGAATGAATCCTGGAGCATTACACCAACCTGCTTTCTGATTGATTTAATCTTTAAATCCTGAAGGTCAATTCCGTCAATAAGAATCTTTCCTTCGTTCGGATTATAAAAGCGCGAAAGAAGGTTTACGATTGTTGTTTTTCCGGCTCCCGTAGGTCCGACAATAGCTACAGAAGTTCCCGGTGTTATATTAAAATCCACATCCTTTAAGATAGGATTTCCTTCTTCGTAAGAAAAGTTTACGTGATCAAAATGAACATGACCGCGGATTGGAGGAAGATCTTTAGCACCAGGCTTATCGCAGATGTCTTCGGGCTCATCAAGGAGTTCAAAAATGCGTTCTACATAGGCACCGGTTGTTACCATAGAGTTATAAAAGTTTCCAAGGTTCTGAACAGGCATCCAGAATCTCCAGATATAACCTGCAAAAGCAACAAGAGTTCCGACAGTTACAGTACCGGTAATCCCGTTTCCAAGCCAGCTTATACCAGCCATATAAACAAGAGAAACACCAAGAGTAGAAAGATTATCTACAACAGGCCAGATGATGTTATTGATGTTTACAGCCCTTATCCAGACCTTTTTACATAAATCACAAAGCGAATTAAAAATTCCCTGGTTTACACTTTCGCGTGCAAAAGACTGGGTAACTTTGATTCCATTTACGCTTTCGGAAAGATAGGCCGTAAGATTTGATCTTTTATAGCTTTCCTGCTTCCACGCTTCGTGCTGTTTTTTCTTCATGGAGATGAGCACAAAAAGAAGGACAGGAAGAACAGCCATTGCAACAAGAGTAAGACGCGGGTCAATTGCAACCATAAAGCAGACAATTACTACAAGAGTGAATAAATCGCTTATGAGCTGAATAATACCGTTACTCAAAAGATCCGAAAGTGAGTTTACATAATTTACAACGCGGATAAGAATCTTACCGTGAGGGCGTGTATCAAAATAAGTGAAAGGCAAAGCCTGAAGCTTTGTAAAAACATCCTTACGGATATTAACAATAATCTTCTGCGCAACGCGAGTCATAAGCTTAAGCTTTGCAGCCAGGAGGATTCTTACAACCAGAGTCGTCGCTAAAAGGAAGACAGAAATCTTAATCAAAAGTCCGTATTTATCCCATACACTTGCAGTTTCGGGGAGAGCCTGTGCCGCAGGAATCGCCTGGTCAATTGCCATACGGATAAGATAAGGGCTTACAAGAGAGATTGCAGATGCAAAAAGCATGATAAAGCAGGCAAGAACCATCCACCACTTATAAGGCTTAATCCATGTTACAAGGCGTGGAATTATTTTGAGGTTTAATTTCTGTTCAATCTGTTCGTCTTCGTCAAATTTATTTCTCATATTAAACCTCCTCCTTACGCCTTAATTTTTTTATCTGTATCTATGCCGTTCTGTTCGGCCCATACTTCGTAATAATATCCGCGGTTCGAAACAAGCTTTTCGTGATTACCCGACTCAAAAATCTTTCCGTCTTTAATTACAAGAATCACATCACAGTTTTCAAAAGAAGAAACACGGTGACTGATTATAAAGGTTGTATGTCCCTTACTCTGCTCCTTAATCGACATCCTGATTTTCTCTTCTGTTTCGATATCTACAGCACTTGTTGTATCGTCCAGAATCATAACCTTTGGATTAGAGAGGAAAAGACGTGCAAGGGCAATTCGCTGCTTCTGTCCGCCGCTTAAACCAACCCCACGTTCGCCTACAACAGTATCATATCCGTCTGTAAGGTCTGGGATAAATTCTTTTACGCGTGCAAGCTCTGCTGCCTTTTCTACTTCTTCAAAAGAAGCATCATTATTTCCGAATGCAATATTTCCTTCGACCGTATCGCTAAAGAGGAAAACTTCCTGCATGGTGATACCGACATTCTGTCTTAGATTCTGAAGGTTATAATCGCGCACATCCACGTCATCAATAAGAACACTTCCTTCTGTCGCGTCGTAGTATCGGCACAAAAGATTTGCGATTGTTGTCTTTCCGCTACCCGTAGGGCCAAGAATGCCCACAGTCTGACCAGGCTTAATCTTAAAAGAAACATTTTTTAAGACATAGGTTTCGTCAAACTTAAAGCTTACGTTTTTAAATTCAACCTTGCCTTTAAAATCTTCTCGTGCCTTTACCACAGCATTTTCTTTAGTCTTGATTTTTGCCTTATTATTCCAAAGCTCATAAAGCCTGTCGCCCGAAGCATAAAAGTTCTGAGTATTATCAACTAAAAGACCGAACATGCTTATAGGCTGTGTAAATGCCCACATAAGACCGTTGAATGTTACAAGCTGACCAATTGTCATTTCGTTATTGATTACAAGGTAGCCGCCAAAGATAATCAGGATAACAGGAAGAACACCGGTAAGGGCATCAATCCATGGAGTATATTTTACCTTTACGTCTGCATTGTCTACAGAAACCTGACGGAACTTTTCGTTATCCTCGTCAAAGCGGCTTATTTCGTGCTGCTCGCGTACAAAAGCTTTAACAACACGGTTACCTTCGATATTTTCTCCAACCCTTGTATTCAAAACCGCAAACTGATCGCGAACTTTAAGATGTGCCGGGCGGATGTGCTTTTTAAATTTATGGATGAGGATTAAAACCGGAGGCGCAATGATTAAAAATGCGAGTGTAAGCTTCCAGTTGATTGAAGAAAGAGTGATGATTGAAAAAACATAAACAAGGACATTTTCCAGAATCTGATACATTACCCAGGCAACAAAGTGACGAACCTTATCAAGGTCGCTTGTTAAAAGAGTCATGATGTTACCCGATGGAGATTTATCATACCAGGAAAAATCCAGAGTCTGGATGTGGGCATATAAATCTTCCCTCATGTTTCTGATTATGTTCTGGGAACAATGCTCAAAAATTACCTGATAAAGATAACGGATTACAGACTTACCAAGTGTTGTACAAATCATTATGAGGATAAGTTTTAAGAGGATTGAATGTTCGCCTCCCCTGATTACCCTGTCTACGATTGTACCGGTAACAAGAGGATTTACCATATTTACTGCGGCTACGACTACACTCAAAGATAAGCCGAGTGCCATTAAAAACCTGTACTTGCGGATATAACTCCAGATCCATTTAATCATGTAATTACTCTAGCATTATTTATAATTCCGTGATATAAAGAAAAAAGAACAAAATTGTATAAATCTCTATGCAAAGGAGAAACGTTCAATGGACGAATTATTTGAATCAAGTGATGTATTAAATGCACCTTTTCAGGCATTCAGCGGTGACTGGATGGTTGTGAAACCTCACTGGCATTATTTTACAGAAATGGTATACGTTGTCCGGGGAACACTTTTTGCCGAAGTTGGAGATAAAAAAATTACAGTAAACGAAGGCGACCTGATTATCTTCCATCCGCGCCAGATTCATGCCTTCCTTGATTACCCTGTAAAAGATGCTCAGGAAGAAAAACCTTTTTTCTATGTCATTAAATTTGACGATATGATCCTTTCGAATACAACACCCGGCTCCCCAAAGCTTCCAAAGCTTTTGGAAAACGTAAACAATTCAAACCGCGCTTCAAACCTCATCACAAAAGAAGAGCTTCAATATAATCCGGTCCAGCTCTTTTTTGAAAACTGCATCTGGGAAACAAAACACCGCGAGTTCGGATATGATATAAAAGTTGCTTCGATGATTTCACTCATCATCACAGAGCTCATGCGTATATGGCTCAGAAACGGATTTGAATTTTCTACAAAGACAACCTTCGATCAGTTCTCTACAAAGGATTTTTCGGTTCTTGAATACATAGACAAGCATTCTTCTGAAAACATCAACATAGAAAAGCTCGCATCAAACTGCGGAATGTGCTATTCAAATTTTGCAAAACAGTTCAAATCCCAGTTCGGAAAAACCTGTAAGGAATACATCGAATTCGTAAGAATCTGTAAGGCAGACACACTTCTCCTCTACACGAACAAAACCCTCGATTACATCAGTCAGGAAACAGGATTTACAGATTCAAGCCACTTTATCCGAACCTACAAAAAGATAAAGGGAATCACCCCTAAGCAGAGACGGCAGAAAAAATAAAGCTGATTATATAATCACACTGATTACGATTCAGACTAATAAAGCCGCTGACTCAGACTACAGAAAAAATAACGTTTTGGGTTGTGATGTCTATAGAGCCTGCTTTAAGATTAACCTTATCATTTAAATTAAAATCTCCGGTGTTGCGCAGCGTTGTCTGCATATCAAGTGCTGGAATTAAAAAGAGTGCATCGTTTCCACGCCTGTCGATGCAAAAGCCTTCGTACACGTTTTCGGGATTCTGTAAAAGATAAACAAGTTTCCAGTGAGTTTCGCTTAAACGACTTGCCTTACGTGCCGCAAGACTCGCCGCATCCCCTGCCGCGATTCGCTCAAGCATTTCGTCTTTTCCAAGAACATGTTCACCATTTATAAAAGCCCTTAACTGTTCGTGAGCCACAAGGTCAGAATATCGTCTGAGCGGAGAAGTAACCTGGCTGTAAAAACTCAAGCCAAGCCCTGCATGAGGAGCCGGTGTAATTCCGACAGAACGCTTTCTCATACACTTTACGCGTGCAAACTGCTCTGCCCAGCCTCCATCAGGTAATTTTTCGGGGAACTCGGGCGCTTCCTGACTCACATATGGGAAAGGAATTTTATTTTTGAAAGCAAAACGTGCTGCCCCTTCTCCTGCCAAAAGCATCAGCTCCTGAACCATATCATTTGATTCGTAGCGCTCTTCTTCTTCAACAGTAACCTTTTTTGTTTCCTTATCCACCTTGATGTGAACTTCGGGCATGCGGATTGTGACAGCATTATTTTTATTACGTCGGGAAAGATTTTTTCTTGCAAGCTCAAAAAGTGGTTTTAATTCAGCGCTGTCTTTCTGTTTTTCTGCTTCTGCATAAGAAATCATCTTTACGTGAACCAGAACCTTTTTTACTTCACACTCTTCTATTTCGGAAAGTTCATTTACCAAAAGCCTGAACGCAAGTGCACTCGATTTTACCTTTGGATCATCTCCCGCTTCTTTTTCCTTAAGACCAAGAGCATAATCCTCGAGCGAACTTTCGCAAAGCATACGGCTGGCCCCTTCGGGAATATAAAGAGTAGTTCCCCGGTCGCGTGCCGCAATATCGATTGATGAATCAGGTTTTACAGAACTTGCTGGGTCAGCAATACAAATCCAATAATATTTTCCGTCATAGCCAACCGCATCATCAGGGTCAGCAGCATCAGGAGCATCCACCGCATAGCATACACATGGAACTTCTTCCCTTTCTTCTTCGGGCATTTTTCCAAGCTGTTCACGTGCAGAATCAAAACTGAATCCAAAGCGCGTAGGATGAGGATTTTTTGTTATATCCCAAATCCCTGTTTCTATTAAGAGCTTATGAGCTTTTTCCTGCGAAAGAGGAAGCCCTGCTTCTGTAAGGATTTTTGATTTATCTGTTTTATTTAAGGCAAATGCTTCTACTTCGCCCATGAATTTTGCATCGGAAGGAAGATCAAGCTTACGTTCCTTTAAGCGGTTTATAAAAGCCTGCCTGATTTCTGCCTCGTGTTCTTTTTCGTAATTTTTCTGATTAATCAGTTTGATTTCTTCTTCGCTTCTTGGAACAAAGATAAGATTACCGTTTTTAAGTTCATCCTGTAAAAGTGCAAACTCTTCTGATTTATTAAAGGAATTAAAATAGGAAAAAGCCTTGTCTGCCTCGAATGCTGAAAAAGCAATTTCGCATAAATCTTTGAGTGAAATATTTTGTGATTTAGTCTCTTCGTCCGAGGCAAGAAGCTCGTAAGTTTCTTTTACAGCGGATGAATAATCTGAATCTGCGTTTTCCAGCACTTTTTCCAGAGAAGAAACCGGTCCTTCGTGAATTAAAGCGGCATCCTTTTCTCTGATTTTCTGCTCCTGATAAACGGCCTTTTTTCCAGTTGGAGTAGCAGGCTGAACGCAATATTTTATTATGAATTTGTCCTTATCGATATCGGTGACAACTGCAGGCTGATTTTTGTATAGGAGCAGAGAGAGCTTTTTCATGAAGATAGTATATCATAAAAAAATACTTCCGCAAAGAATCATGTTTTCTTCTAATTTTCTATTCGTATTTATAATATTGCTTATATATACAATTATGTTCTATGCGTACTTATAAAAACTCTCACGCAAAGAACCACATTTTGCATGTGCTATTCGTACTTATAAAATCGCTCCCGCAGAGAACCACATTTTGCTCCACTAAGATGACGTTCCGCAAAATGTGAACCTCTGCTCCGCGATTTTATAAAACGGATATTATGAGGGTTGAAAAAATTGTGAACCTTTGCTCCGAGTTTTTATAAAACATATATTATGAATAATGAAAAAAATATGAATCTCTGCTTCGCGATTTTATAAAACGGATATATAAAGAAAGATGATTTGCAGGCGGTTTTATAATACGGATATTTTGCCGGTAAAGGAAAAATAATTTTATGTGTTTTTATGATATACTATCTTCTTTTGCGCGGGGGGAATTTGGAAGAGAATTGTTAAATTACAAGATTTTTTTTTCATTTTTTTTCTATTTTCGAAATTATCTGGCCGTTGTTATCAATTTCTTGAAGTAAATAAATCTTATTATTTAATACAATATACTGGCTGATACATTTTTCTGATATCGGGGAAATATCTGTATTAACGGTTTGCTCATATATGTCTGTATTTAATTTTAGGGAACAGTTTCCGTCTTCGAGCAGGTTGAACATCATAGAAAAATTTTTACTATCATCTTTGATTGAAAAAGATGTAATCTGTCTGTTTTCACCTAATCGCAAATCTACATCTATGGAACTATTTTCCGGATGTATAAGATATGAATCGTTTTTATTTTTTATTGCCAGATCGTCTTTACAACTATTCAAGAGAAAAAGAATAATTAAAATAATTAAACTGGTCCATGTTTTTTTTATCATATCATCACCTCATAACCTTATTTATGATATTTCATTAGTCCACAAATCCTGACTTTATAACTAAGAAAAAATACATTCCGTTATTACAAACCGGGCGGTGGGATTATTTTTCAGTAGGTTTGTTATAATTTCAATATGTGCAGGAGGAATAAAAAATTCTTCGTGATTAAGAATGCGAAAATACCAGGATTTGATTTCTTTCTCTCCGTCGACTATTGAATATCTTATTGTGTCCGCATATTTATAATCATCACCGTAAATAAATAAGTCAAAAGTATCCGAAACTGAATACTTATACTCCGGAATAAAAAGCCCTACAGTAGCATTATCATCTTTGAGTTCTGCTTTGTAAATTTTATTTTTGCAGGTAAATAAAATTCTTTCATCAGAAAAATCAATTCTTTGTTTTTTGATTTCTGGTTTGAATTCTTTATAGGCTTTTTTTAATTTTGAAGGAATGGTCCAGTAAGAAATTTTTTCACCCGGCCAGATGCGAAAATACACATTCTTTTTATCCCTTCGAATTTCGAACGAAAACAAGAGATAAATTATTGCAAGAAAAATTAGTATCCTTTTTGTATAAATCTTCCAACACGATTTTTTCATAAACTTTCCTTTTTATATAATTATATATTTACTCCGTAAATGGATTACGTATTGCAGTAACAAAAGCTCCTAAGAATATAAGAATTATAAAAATACAAAAAATAAAATAGAATATCAAAAACCCAATTTTGGGCAGCTTGTTAGTTCCGTTTTCCTTATTTTGTTTTATTGACTTTACTGATATAATGCCCTTAATCATCATACCTAGTGCAAAAATAATAAATAGAAAAATAAAAACCAATGAAACTATGTGCATTGTTTTTGCGCTAAAATGCTTAGACCCAAACAAAAAAAATAAAAAAATAAAAATGGGAAATAATCGATATAATATATTAATAATCACTGTAAAATATATCGAATTCTTTTTCACTCTTTAATTCCTTCTTTAGAAATTTTAAAACTGTATTCTTTTCCATCAATTTGTTCAAAATGCTGGGCTTCTTTGTGATCATTATTATATTGAATTACCGTTCTGAAATTTTTATCAGCTTTTAAATCTAAGAAAGTATCTGATTTGGTCATATTTATAGCACAGGTATCTTCTTCATCATTTATCGCTTCTAATGAATAAAAATCTTCAGAAATAATTCCATTACATTTTTTTTCAAAATTATCGATAGAAAATTGCATTTCATTTTGTTCAGGAAAAAAGACAATTACTTTGTTGTTTGGCTGAATTAACTCAAGGTTTATGACCTTATCACCTTCGACTGTATAATTAATTTTACAATCATCCGAAAGATTTATTGTTTTAAAATTATTCCGCGAGCATCCACTAATAATAAAGATTATAAATATGTAAATTAAACACGATTTTTTCATAGCACTACCTCCCTACTCCACAATTTCATTTTCTCTTCCCATTAAAACTTAAAAACATTTACCCAGGTTGTATCGGTGTAAGAGTCGTAAATCAGTAACAGATATGAATCGGAAGTTACAGTGAAAGCTCCGAGAACAGATTTTTTTTCATCAGGGAAAAGAACATCCTGTAAAATTATGTTTCCTGCTTTGTCTGTTTTTAAAACGGTTGTTGTGTATTCTGCATCTCCATCCCAGATTGTGTAAAAGGCTGTTGTGTAATCAGGACCCTCGTTATAACAGAGACAATCGTAATTAAAATATTTATCATCAAGATGATTTTCTTTTAAAAATTCTGCCTTAAACTTTTCTACATCATCCCAGATTATTTTTTTAATCACAGGATTATTTTCTGTAACTTCCTTATTTTTTTTGCATAGTTCATAATAGTTTGGTTTAATGTTTGTATTGTGATTCTTTGGAATCTTATAATTCCCAGGAATTGCTGTGGAACTGTTGCGTTTATCTTCTTTGTCGGTACTGGAAATAGAAACTCCTTGCGAAGAATAAGAAATCACAGTAGAAAATCCGGCACCCACCAAAAGTTTTTCATCTTCTGAGACATGAATTCCTTTAATATAACCTCTAAGATATAATCCTTCCTGTTCATATTTTATGATTTTTACATGATCAAAAAATTTCTCTCTGCCTTCTTTTCCATAAAAATACAATTGTTCTGAGCGTACAGAATTTAATATTTTTAATTCTTTATTTTCTTCTTCAAAAAGAATTACTAAATTTTTAAGAAGCTCGTTATGAGTTATTTTCTGATTTACACGATTATATCTAGCCTTAAGCTCAATGTAATCACGAGGACCTGCTTCCAACTCTATTTTTTGATTGAACATATGATTCAAATCCAAAAGTGTTACACGTAAAGTAAAATCCACTTCTTCATCAGAGATATCATCATCTATAAATACGTATATCTTATTACTGTATTCAGGATTTTCACAAATATAAGAATATCTTGCTTTTGTGCACGAAAAAAAGATTAAAGAAAAAAAGATAATCAGAAGACTTTTTATTAAATTACTCTGTTTTTTTATAATATACATTTTTTGTCCCTATATATTTAATTATAAAATAAGGTGGGCATCCTGTCCAATTATCTTTTCTGCCTGATAAAACTTACCACACTATTAGCAGTTGGATATGAATCTATAGGAAAGAAAATGTCGAAAGTGCCCAGATGAATAAAATGTCCAAAGCCTGGTTCAGTTTGTATCTCTGGGTTTTTGATAATTTTTTGTAAATCTGCGAGACTTGTTTTTCCCTCTTCTATAACAGCAGAATTATATGTGATTTTTTCATAAAAGACGGCATAGATTTTTTTAGTGTCCGGGGTGAATGAATGATCATCTGAAAATTGAAAAGCAATTTTTACATTTGTGTCGTCTATTTTGGAATTGTAATAAGGAAGAATTGTGCCAGAATCGCACATGATTAAACCGTCGCTAATTTTATTTACTAAATCTAGTTTCTTGGCAAAGTCATCATCGTCATCTATAGGAACAAACACAACCCCGCGCTCTGCAACTTCTACGCTCTGTGTTATTTCATTTCTTTTTTCTTTATTTGAACAGCTGCAGAAAAAAAGACAAAGTCCCAGAGAAACGGTCATCAGTGAAATTAAAGAAATAAACTTTTTGTTTTTTAAAATACTGTTTTTCATTTTTTTCTCTCCCTCCGATTTTCTTTTATAAACTGATTATCTGTTTCTGACTTTTGCAGCTCTATTCAAAGGCCAGAATTTACAGATTGGTTTTCCTTCGATGAGTTTTTTGTTTATGTAAACTGGATCCATATTAGAGTAATACATGATAGAAGAAGGATCCGAAGAAGTGATGTTCACAAGTTTATAACCTTTTCCGTGGCGTAAATCTTCTGAATTAAAGCGGTTATCGCCCATCATAAAGTAACAGTTTTCCGGAATATAATCAGGCTCGCCGTTTTCTTTACATGCAGGGAATACAGGCATATTTCTCTGATCATTCTGGAGGATGTAATTATTCAAGTTTTCAAAATCGGCCTGAACAGAAACAATATCAGGATGACCAATTACATCAGAGAAGAAATATCCTTTTGCAATCAATTTTGAATATTCATAGAAGATTTTTGTCATGTCGTATTTGAACATAACGTTTAATCTGTAGTTAGCTTCGGCATACATATCTCTTGTCTGTTTTTTTGAAGCACACCATGAGGTTGCAAATTTTTCGAACCAGTTGAATCCATCTTTTGTTGTAAGAACATCCGAAGCAATTAAATCGATTGTTCTGTAAATGCCGTAAGAATTATACTCAGGAACTACGAACGCTGAATCTTCAAAAGTTGAATTCTTTTTAATCTGGGAAAGCATCTGTTCTATTTCTTTTTGAACTTCGTCAAGATTCAGGTTTCTTCTTGCTTCTTCTAAATCGAGCATTTTCTGATAAGGAAGATACATGATTTCTGTTCGTACGCTCTGCCCAGGCTTGAGGTTTGGAAGAATTGATTTTATATCCCAGAGCGCATATTTTGAATCAATCTTCTGTGCCGTAAATTCCTGATTATCTTTTGTGCGCGCATACAAAGTTCCATCGAGCATTACAAGCTGTTCACCTTCTTCTCCACATATTCGTTTTACAAGAGGATCGTACTTCATATTTCCGTCTTCGTCGCGATTCAACTGAAGGCCGCTGAAAGAAAGCATGTATAGAAGATGAGAAGTAACGCTCTGAATCTCTGATTTTCTGTCGATTGTATATTTTGGATTTCTTAAAACAACAACATCACCACGCTTATAATCTGTAAAATCCGGGAAGCCGATGTCTGTAAGAGGGAACTTTGGTCCGCAGTTGAATTTTGTAACGATTACCTTATCTCCAACCAAGAATTCTCCAACCATAGATTCTGAAGGAATTACATAAAGCTGGAAAAAGAAAATCTGAAGAAGGAATACAAAGAAAACTGCCTGAACTAAAGCGTCTATCCATTCAAGAATTTCTATCACAACAAATCTTAAGCCCTTACCCTTTTCTGTTTTAACATAAGGAACAGCCCAATCTTTTGTGAGCGGAATAAATTTCTTTGGATTCATGTAATGACTGATGACGAGTGAAGAAATAAAAACTACAAGCCAGATTAAAACCGAAAGCGCATCAAACCATTTATAAGTTTCTGTCTTTCCTGCCCTTCTTAAAATAAACGAAAGAAGGAATACATAAGGAAGATACTGCGCAAGTCTTAAAAATACATTTGCGGGTTTTGCACTGTTGTTTTTAATCATCTTAAAAAATCCAAAATAAATGGATGCAACAGTGATTGCAAGTGAAATCGGAAATGCTAAAAGCGAAATATCAGCATGAAAACTGATAGAAAAAATTGTAAAAAGAATTGCGCTTACAAATGCACAATAACAGCTGATTTTAAAGATTTTCTGTTCGTTCTGTGAAAAAAATAAAACGACTGGATTAGTTTTTTTGCTCTTCGAATTTTTTTTGTTACTCATGATATTAATATAACAAATTTTTTAATCTTTTGTAACATGGTCTAAAAACATTCTTGTAAAATTAAGTTCCATTGCGCTGTAAAAATTTTCATCGGCCTGGCGGATATTTCGGGCACTTTCGTATATGCATTTTATATCTTCGAGCTTTGTATATCGTTCACCCCGGAGTGTCTGGAATGGAGCGTCGGTTTCTAAAAGGAGATTTTGTTCGGGAAGATTTTTTACACAGTCAATCACTTTTTTGTTATTGTTCATCATCTGTTTTCCAAAGCTGAAAAAGCAGTTTATATTTCTGGATATAAGTGAGTTTGCTTCTATTAAAGTTCCCATAAAAGAGTGAAACAAAACAGACGGGAGTTTTTTTAATTTCCCCGAATATTCAAAAAGCTTGTGATTAGCTTTCCGGCAGTGTACGACAAGAGGTTTATTATAAAAAAGGGCAAGTTCCAGTTGTATGTTAAACATCTCTTCCTGTTTTACAGCCTGGGCCTTAAACTCCTCTGTAAAATAATCAAAGCCTGCTTCGCCTATTGCTTTTATACCAGATGCCGGATCTTTTAAAAGGTGTTCAAGATAATCAGCATTTTCTTTTATATCTATATATTCTGCGCTCTGGGGATGAAGACCAAACGAAAGAACTCCGCAAGTTTTATCTTTAAAAAATTCTTTCTGGGTTTCCCACTCTTTTATTGAATGCGCACAGGTACATCCCATCCACTTTTCCGGCACAGAAGGGAAATCCAGCAGGTGAAAATGCGCATCGCAGAAAGTAAAATTTTTTAAAGATTTTTCTAACATATTTTTTATTATATCCGAAAATAAAGTAATTGCCAGGAAGTAATCCGACATAAAATATAGAAATAAATCATTTTTAGAAGGGGAAAAAAAATGAAAAGCTATACACTTAAAAGCATTGGAAAAAACACTGATTATATGACTATCGTCCGCGAAATGGAAGATGGATTTGTTGTAAAAATTGTCCGCGATATGGACGGCTACGAAGATGTAAAAACTGATTACATCTCTAAAGAACTCTTCGACAGCTGCCTTAGAACAGGCTATCTTACAGAAATAAAAGAAAAAGTTGCAGTTAACGCTTAATTGCGAAAACTGAAAAAGCCTCCTTTTTTTGATAAAACCGTGCAGTTTTTCTGATATGGATTTTCTGCACGGTTTCTTTTTTTAAACTCTTTTCTGTCCGCTGATTAATTTAAGCGCTTCTTCTATGCGCTCTTTTTTGTCAGGCACCGGTTTAAGCCAGTTGATTGTAACACCTTTTTTTTCCATCATGCGAAACCAGGTTTCCTGCCGCTTTGCAAACTGTCTTATGGCAATAAAAAGTTTTTCTGTCATCTCTTCCTGGCTTTTGTATTTTCCTTCAAGGTATTCGGAGCAGAAGCGGTATTCAAGACCGAGTTTTTCCAGGCGCTCAAAACTGATTCCGCTTTCGTGTATTTCTTTTACTTCGTCTATCATCCCTTCGGCAATTCTTTCTTCCAGACGGCGGCGGATATTTTCCCACATAAGGGGACGAGGAAGTGTTGTTCCTATTATGAATGGTTTTATGTCTGGGCGCGAAGAAGAAGTTGTGTCATATCCTGCTTTTTTTGCTTCGATGATTTCTATTGCCTTAATAAGCCTTTCTCTTTCCTGTAAGTCTGCCATAACATGTAAGACAGGCTGATCTTTTAAAACCCTTTTTCCAAGTTCTTCCAGGCTTAAACCTTCAAGCTCCTTACGAAGCTCTTTATTTTCGGGGATGTTTACAAGTTCATAATTTCGGACAATGGAATCTAAATACATCCCTGTTCCGCCAACTATTACCGGAAGCCTTCCCCTCTCCTGTATTTCTTTAAATGCCTTATAAAAATCTTTCTGGTAGTCGTAAACTGTGTATTCTGCAGGAAGGTCAATTATGTCTATTAAATGATATGGAATTATTTTACCGTCGACCTCGTATTCATCAAGATCTTTTCCGGAGCCTATGTTGAGTTTTCTGTATGTCTGGCGTGAATCTGCCGAGATGATTTCTCCGTCTAAAGCGTCCGCAACGGCAACTCCGATCGAAGTCTTTCCCACAGCAGTCGGTCCAAGAACTATTATGCAGTTATATTCCATACACTATATTCCAAACAAAATCCCGTGAATTAATTCAAACATTTTCGTCATGCATTCACACAAGGAGTTTAATCCACACGGGCGATTATGCACTTAAGATATTCTGACTTAGGATAACCAAGTAAAACAGGATGATCAGGCCCAGCCCCACGTTTTTCGAGTATCTGAACTCTTTTGTGACTGTCCATTGCCGCATGCATGAGCATATCGCAGAACATATTTGTTTCCATAAAGTATGAGCACGAACAGGTAACTAAAATACCGCCCGCATTTAAAAGCCTCATAGCACGAAGGTTGATTTCCTTATATCCGCCGTACGCTTTTTCAATATTTTTTGCAGACTTTGTAAAAGCCGGTGGGTCTAAGATGATTACATCAAACTTTTCGCCATTTGCTTCGTATTCTTTAAGAAGGTCAAATACATCGGCACAGACTCCTTTCATAACACTTCCCGCTTCGTTCATCTTTATGTTCTGCTTTACCATGTCTACTGCTTCGGGAGAAATATCTACAGAAATAACTTCTTTTGCCCCTTCTCTTACGGCGTTTAATCCAAAAGCACCAGTGTGTGTAAATGTATCTAAAACACGCTTTCCACGGCAGTATTTTGCAATCTGAGCGCGGTTGAACTTCTGATCAAGAAAGTATCCGGTCTTCTGTCCGTTTACAATGTCTACACCAAGCCTTATTCCGTTTTCTGTGATTATAAGGTTTTCCATCTCGATGTTTTTTTCGCCGGAAATTTTAAAATCAGGTGAAGATAAATCTACCCAGCCGGCAGTTAAAGGAAGGCCTTCTTTTTCTCGTACAGAGGCATCGCTTCTTTCGTAGATTCCATCAGGCTTACAGATTTTTTTAAGCGCAGTTAAGATTTCTTTTCTAAAAATGTCGCAGCTCATCGAAAGAAACTGAACTACTAAAACTGTCTTTTTGTGTTCATCGTAAAAACGCTCGCAGATGAGCCCCGGAATAAAATCAGCTTCGCCAAAAATCAGGCGGTAAGAATCATCTTCCTTAAAATGAAGGCGACGCATGTTATATGCATTTAAAACCTTCTGTTCAAAATAAGAATAGGTATCTTCCAGGATTTTATCTGCATGCTCAGGGCCAAGGATTCTCACAGTGATTTTTGAGTTTTTATTGAAAACACCGCTTCCTAAAAATCCGCCGGCTTTTGTGTAGATTTCTACAAGAGTTCCGTTTTCCACAGTGCATTCTTTTAAGCCTTCATTTTTCCATTCAGATTTTTCGTCTGCACGATGCTTAAGATGAGATATTTCGTTATCGAAAACCCACGGATAGCCCTGCTGGATTTCTTTTTCTTCGTTTTTATTTAAAAATACCCTTACAAAATTATTTGAACTCATTTTTCTGTCCCAAAAAGGTTAAATGTATTTTTTCCAGAGCTTAATCAAAGCCTTTGCCGTTGTAAACTGAACAGCATTTATTCCAAGCTTCTGTGCCGCTTCCACATTTTCTATTCTGTCGTCCGTAAAAAATGTATTTTCTGCATGGCCACCTTCTGCCTGTAAAATCATCTTATAAAAATCAGGGTCAGGTTTTGCAAGACCGATTTTATTAGAAGCATAAGTCTGGTCAAAAAGAGAATAATCTCCACGCTCAAGATGATTTTCCCAGTGACTCTGAATTGTATTTGTTCCGCAGATTACACGGTTTTTTTTTCTTAATTCTGTAATCAATGTGGCTGTATCTTCGTTCAAAACAGGATGAAAATAAAGTCTGAATAAATCCGATTTTACAGGTGGGATTTTTGTATCTTTGATACGTTCATTAAAAGCCTGCCAGAATTCATTTACAGAGATTTTTCCTGTCTGCAAAAGGTTCCAGATATCTTTTTCTGTGCTGTCAGACTTACAGATTTCAAAAAATTCTGTCTTATGAATGCCCAAAGATGAATAAAGAGAATCCATTTCGAAGGTGGTTGTAACTACACCACCCATATCAAATATAAACAACATTCTTATAATATATAGAAAAATCAAAGAAAAATCTATTTTTGTTTACGACTGGGGAAATTTGAAATATAATATAGTTATAATAAAGTAATACAAAGAATAAGGTGTTTTGTGAAAAAGTTTGAACCGGATAAAGAAAAATTAGGTCTCCTCTATTTTGTTGGAATTCTTGTAGCGCTTATACTTGTACTCGGATTCTTTGAATTGAACATAAGCGATATCTTTTTAAAGTCCACAACAAAAAGCCTTATAGATAAATGCGAATTCAATGCTACAACCATAAACTCCAGAATCTTAGAAGAATCAAACGGAAAGCCTATTCCTCCTTCTCCTTCATTTACATATAAGGATGGAGAAAGGCGCCTTTATCTTTCGGAAACTGATTACATAAGCGACAAGGAATTTAAAAACACCTTCTCTAAAAAATCATTTGATAATTCTGAATACATCTTTGTAGTAGATCACTTTGGAAACATCTTCTTTTCTTCCGACAGCGAAAATAAGCTCTGCTATTTTGAAAACCTCTATAACTTCTTTTCGCGCATTCAGCTGGAAAGCAATTCCACACTGGATGAGATACAGAAAAAAATTGTAAATAAAGAATCAGGTTCGTTCATATATAAAATCGGTGGGCAGGAAAGACTCAGCAGTTATGTCCCTATTCCTTTGATTAACTGGTATGTTTTTTCGGTTATTCCAAGAAGCTATGTAAACTCTCAGGAACGCTCGATTTCTTCCATCTTCTTTTTAATCATCATTATAAATATCTTTGCCTTTGTAATTACATACATTGTTTTAAGACACAATCTTCAGAATCAGGATTATGTAACTGTATCAGATAAACACGGAACTTTAGTATACGGGCAGAATCAGTATCTTTTAATGGAGTTTGATTTTGGTAAAAACATAATCAACCTTACAGGAGATTCGGAATTCATACTCGGGCAGAAGATGCATAAATTAAGCATTACCGAATTCATTCCTTATCTTGAATATATTCATCCTGATGACAGTTCACTTGCGGAACAGGTAATGGATTTTATCAGGAACCAGGGATTTAATTACAGTGCAGAATTCAGATTTAAATGTGCAGACGGTGAATACTACTGGTTCCATTTAAACAGCTCGAATATTTTCGATAAGGAAGGCCACAACATAAAATACATAGTAAACCTTGTAAATGTCAATTCACGCACAGTGGTTTATAAAGATAAGGAATATAACCTTCAGTTTGATGAGCTTACCGGCGTTCTTCATAATTCAATTTTCCAGGAAAAGATTCATTCATTCCTGCAGAAGACAAAAAATAAATCAACTTCTGCCCTCTTTGTAATCGACCTTGATGATCTTAAAAAGATTAACATCAGACTTGGTCATTCTTACGGCGATATTGCAATTCAGAATGCGGCAAAACACATCTCGCTGGTATTCAGCCAGAAAGATATAATCGGAAGAATAAGTGGAAATAAATTTGGTGTTTTACTCTGCCTGAATAAAAATCTTACAGAAGAAAAGGCCTTCAACATCATAAACGAAAAGGCACAGATGCTCTGTAATGTCCTTTCCCTCATCTATTCAGATAAAAAACGAAATTCAAAAATTACGGCCAGCATAGGAATTTCAATCTACCCTTTCCACGGTCAGAATTTTACAGAAATGCTCCAGTCCGCAGAATCGGCTCTTTATTCTGTTAAGCAGAACGGTAAAAATGGTTATAAGATTTACAGCCAGGGCGGAAAAAGAGAAATCTCTATCTAATTATACACAGCGCGATAGCTTGAAACGTTCGAAATAGTTTCACCGTCTATCTGCAGTGCCTGCGGCTTATCAAATTCTACTGTGATGTCGTGTCCCTTAAAGAAAGAAACAATATCGGTATATTTTGTATGAGTTCCTGTAAAAATCTTTGGGAAAATCATGAGAATTTTTAAAGCAAAAGCTTTGTGGCAGATTACACAGGTTAATGTCTTTTCTTTATTAAGTCTGTCCTGATCCGGAGCAATCATCATACCGCCACCGTAAAAACGACCGAGCATTGAAGGAGCAAGCCATACATGCTTAAAATGATGAACTTCGCCGTCTACAGTAACTTTTGCATTAGAAGGATGGAACTTTCCTAAAAGCCCCTTGATTGCAATTCCTGCATAATTTACTTTCTTATCTGATTTTTCCCTAACCCTGTCGCCTTCTTCGCAGCAGTATCCGTCGATTCCGTAACCGATTCCGTTTATGAACTTATGCTTTACGCCGTTTACATAAACATCAGGAAGAGATTTGATGTAATCCTGGAGCGGGATAAGGTTATTTATGAATTTACATTTATCTTTGATGTCGTTGAAAAAGTCGTTTCCACTTCCACAAGGATAAAGATAAACTTTCTTGCATGGCTTTGTTCCATAAATATCATCGGCAAAGCGTGTTAAAGTTCCGTCTCCACCTGCAATAATCAGTTCGTCAGATGCAGAAATCTTTGAACAGAAATCCTTTACATTCTGAAAATTTGTTATGTCCGTAAAATCGATTTTTTTGTTACGGAAGATTTCTTTAAGTTCTGATTCAACTAAAGCACCTTTTTTGTTATTCGAAAGCGGGTTAAATAAAACGTGTATCATTTGTTTCCTTCTATAAAATTATTTACCAAGTTTTTCCAGCATCATATTTCTGATTTTTTCAGATAAATCAACTGTAGGCATATCTTTATAATCATCGGCATACAATACGCTGATGACATCAAAATTTACTATTGTTTTTTTCCATGGGAAATTTTTGTGAACTTTTTCGGTTCCTTCGATAGTACAAATTACAATCGGACACAATGCTTTTTCTGCAATCTTAAGACAGCCCGGTTTAAAATCGAGGAGCTCACCTGTTTTACTTCTGCGACCTTCCGGGAAAACACCGACAGAAATAACATCATCCTTGATATAATTAATTGCCTTGATGATTGTTAATAAAGCGTTTCTTACATCTTTACGGTCTATTGGAAGATATAAAGCACGCTTCATGTATGCACGGCATAAAACAATTTTAAAATTTTCAGGTTTTGAAATATATGCAATCTGTTCTTTTTTAAGAACCATGGCCTGAATCATGTTATCGAGGTTTGAGCGGTGATTTGCAATTGCTAAAAAGCGTGTACCAAACGGCACTTTTTCGAGCCCTGTAACACGTACTTTTACGCGGAAGAAATTTGTAATATACGAATACCAGAGGATGAAAATTGCATTAAAAACTTTTGAAGGCTTATCGTAATCCTTATTCGGACGGATAAAAAACGAAACACTTATAAAAAAGAGCCAGATGATGATGAAAATTACAAGATATGAGGCAACAAGAGCGGCAAGTCCAAGCCCTATTCCCTTTAATATATTCAAAGCAGCGGATGATGAGTTATTTATAAAATAATAAACAATTGTAAAAACTCCGCACAAAAGACTTAAGATGTTATTCAAAATGTTTAAAATCATAGTTTATTATATCACATAAATTTAGATTGATAAATATGGAAGAGAATGGATGTTATTTAATGGATATAAGGCTTGAGAATTATTCTAGAAAACGTTTGAATAATCGTTCCGTTTCCCCTGCTAATCGAAAATCAGCATCTGCATGATTTATTCTCCAGGAAAAATCATGGTCTATAATTTCCGAATCATAAAGTAAAGCCGGTTAGCGGTTTGAGGCTATCATATCAATCTTCAGGAAGTGATTTCAATTTTGCATATAAGTTAGTGAAACCTGGTTTTGAAAAAATGCGTAAAGTTCCGTTTTTTGAATCTTCATTGTCCATTGTAAAAGTCTGTGTAATTTCAGACTTAGAGGTTGGTCCCGAATGAAGGGATGCAATATAAGATTCACCTTGTTTCTTTACAGTATAAAATTTCTCAGAATCTGTTTTAAAGAACTTATATTTACTACTTGAAACAAAAATTATATATGAGTCAGTAGGGAAAGATGAAAACCATGCTGTTTCCACAAAAGGGTTGTTTTCTGGTTCATTTTTACATGCCGTAAAGAAAGTTGCTGTAAGAAAAACTAAAAGAGTAATAAAGAGTTTCGTAATTTTTTTTAAATTCATTTTTTTCTCCGTTTTTATTAAAATTATAAATGTATATGTATGACTTGTCAATTGAATCATAACTAATGCCTTTAAAAAGAAATGCCAGAAACTTCCACCTGCAGATGTGTTTGCAGAAGAGTCCGTTTTTATATTAAGGCAAAATTCATTTTTAAAAGAATTGAATTCACACCTAAATCTCAATTTGTTGTGAACTAAATCTGGCAAAGATTCTAAGCCGACAACAGGCGACATTGCTCCCCCTCCCCCTCACACCCCTCTTATTTTTTTAGTTATTATGCATAGAAACAATATTGATTTTAAATCCGAAATCAATTAATCTTAAACAAAAGTGAAAAAGGGTTTTGCCCTTATCTTTCAGGAGTATATTTATGATTCTTAAAATTGCAATGTTAATCATCTTTTTTGCAATTATGATTGGTGTTGGATTTTTTTCCCGCCGCCAGGCAAAAGATGTTAATGGATTTGTTCTTGGTGGACGCAGTGTTGGTCCATGGCTTACAGCCTTTGCTTACGGAACATCTTATTTTTCTGCCGTTATCTTTGTCGGATATGCCGGTCAGTTTGGTTGGAACTTTGGTGTTTCTTCTACATGGATTGGTTTGGGAAATGCCTTTATTGGTTCTTTAATGCCTTGGGCAATTCTTGGACGCCGCACACGTATTATGACACAGCACTTGAATTCAAAAACAATGCCTGATTATTTTGGTCAGCGTTTTGAATCAAAGGGTCTTAAGGTTGCAGCTTCTGCTATTACCTTCCTCTTCCTTATTCCATACACAGCTTCACTTTTCAACGGTCTTTCTCGTCTTTTCCGCATGGCTTTTAATGTTGATTATTCGGTTTGTGTAATTGTTATGGCTATCTTAACTGCAGTTTACGTAATTGTTGGTGGTTATATGGCTACTGCCTTGAACGACTTTATCCAGGGAATCATCATGCTCTTTGGTATTGTAGCAGTTATTCTTGCAGTTCTTTCTAAAAACGGCGGATTCATGCAGTCGCTTGCTCTTATGTCAGAAATTGAATCTCCTGTATTAAAGGGTGCATATACTTCGTTCTTTGGTCCTGAACCGTTCTATCTCTTAGTTGTTGTTCTTCTTACTTCTCTTGGTACATGGGGACTTCCACAGATGGTTGGAAAATTCTATGCAATCAAAAACGAACGCTCAATTAAAATCGGAACAATGATTTCTACATTCTTTGCAATCATAGTTGCAGGCGGATGTTACTTCCTTGGTGGATTTGGACGTCTCTTCTGTAAACCGGAACAGGTTTCTGCAGAAGGCTTTGACAGTATCATTCCTACAATGCTTTCTGGTCTTGGTGATGTTCTTATTGCAGTTGTTTTAATCTTAGTTCTTTCTGCTTCTATGTCTACACTTTCTTCTCTTGTTCTTACTTCAAGCTCTACACTCACACTCGATTTTATCAATTCATTTAAGAAGAAACAGTCTGATGAAAAAAAGAATCTTTTAGTTATGAGAATATTTGTTGCTGTATTCATTATTATTTCTGCAGTAATCGCAATTGTTCAGGCTAAGAGCCGCGTTACATTCATTGCTCAGCTCATGGGTATTTCATGGGGTGCTCTTTCCGGTGCATTCTTAGCTCCGTTCCTTTACGGACTTTACTGGAAAAAGACAAGCAAAGCTGCAGTTGTTACATCATTCACCTTCGGCTGTACTTTGATGATTATCCAGCTTTTCATTTCGATGGGATTCATTCATGTTCAGGGAGCTTTCTTAGGATTAATCTTTAAGAATTCACTCTACTCTGGTGTATTCAGCATGCTTGCTTCTTTGATTATTGTTCCTGTTGTAAGCTTGATTTCTGCAAAAACAAGGCCTGCAAACGTTGAACAGATGTTCAAATGCTATGATACAACTGTTACCGTACAGGCCAAGAATGTTCTTACAGATGAAGAAGAGTAAGTTTTAATACGCTAGAATAAACGCATTAAATCTTTAATTGTTTCGCGTCTGCGGATCAATTTTACCTTTCCATCACGGCAGATTAAAACTTCTGCCGGACGAGGGCGGCTGTTGTAGGTTGAACACATGCTCCAGCCGTATGCACCGGTGTCTAAAACACAAGCCAGGTCTCCCCTCTCCATCTGTGGTAAAGGTCTGTCCTTTGCAAGAAGGTCACCGGATTCGCAGATGTTTCCACACACATTCTGGTTTACAAGTTTGTCGCGGCTAACGGTTTTTCCATCACGGATAACTTCTATATCGTGATGAGAATCGTACATGCTTGGACGAACTAAAACATTCATACCGATATCTGTTCCTGCAAAGCTGTGACCCGCATTCTGTTTTACCGCATGAACGCGTCCCAAAATTACAGAACCTTCTGCAACACAGTAACGTCCAGGTTCAGATTTGAACATCGGAGCAAAACCATACTTAGAAACAAAATCATCCAGAAGCGGTTCAAGCTTTTTCTTAAAATCTTCCATCGGGTATTCTTTTTCGTCATCAAGCTTGTGATAAGGGATTCCGTATCCCCCTCCAAAATCGATGAACTTTAAATCCTTAAACTTAAGGGCAATCTGTAAAAAATTTTTAACGGCTTCGAGGTAAGGTTCCCCTGTCATAAAGCCCGAACCGATGTGCTGGTTAATGCCTGCAATTGTAAGCTTATATTTTTCTACAATCTGGAAAATCTGGGGGATATCTTCTTCGGCAATTCCAAACTTAGTTTTCTTTCCGCCTGTTACAACCTTTTCGCAGTGGCCGGCGCCAACACCAGGGTTTATACGGACAGCACAAAGTCTTTTATCTTCAGAAAGTTCAAGATCTGCACAGCACTGACCAAAAAGTTCAAGCTGAGAAAGACTATCCAGACTTGTGATTACTCCCTTTTTAATCGCATAGATTAATTCATCAGGGCTTACGTTGTTTGGAATAAAGAAGATGCGTTCCTTTGGAAAACCTGCCTTAAAAAGCATTTCGATTTCGCCAGGGCTCATAGCATCACAGTTAATTCCTTCTTCTAATGCAAGCTTTAAGATGTGAATGTTTGTATTAGCCTTTACAGAATAGTTTGCAGTATAAGGATATTTTGTAATAACCTGATTTACCTTATGCATTCTGTCGCGGAGGATTCTTTCGTTATAAACATAAAGAGGAGTTCCGTATTCAGAAGCAATTTTTTCAGGATTATTTCCTTCAAAAAAGTTTACGCTGTCTACAAATGAATTCATAATTTCTCCTAGAGCATGTGTGCCCTTAATTCTTCGCCACTCAACGGTGAAAGATATGCAGGTGCTACATCGAATACTGTCTTACATCCGTTCTGTCCTTCCTTGTGCATGCGGAAAATAGCGCGGGCATAAGCGATGAGTACACTTGATGTAAATGCAGGGTTTGAATCAAGCTTGAGGCTGTATTCAATTACGTTGTTGTATTCTTTATCCCAGCCTGTTTTTCCAGAGCGGAATACAAATCCACCGTGAGGAATACCTGAGTGATTTTTCTTGAGTTCTTCTTCTGTTATGAAGTGAACTGTTGTATCGTAATCTGCAAAGTAGTTTGGCATTTCCTTGATTTCTTTTTCGATTTTTGCCTTGTCTGCCCCTTCTTCTGCCACAACAAAACATTCACGAGTGTGCTTCTGTCTTGTAGAAAGCTCAGGATTTTTTCCTGCACGCACAGCATCGAGTGCCGAATGAACAGGAATTGTATACTGCTTACCGTCTTTTACACCAGGCACACGGCGGATTGCATCAGAATGTCCCTGAGAAACACCCTTTCCCCAGAATGTATAATCATTTCCATCAGGGAGGATGCAGTTACCGTAAAGACGCATCAAAGAGAACATACCTGGATCCCATCCACAGCTGATTAAAGCGATGTGACCGTTATCTTTTGCAGCCTTATCAACATTAGAAAAATGAAGAGGGATATTTGCGTGAGTATCAAAACTGTCGATTACGTTAAAATATTTTGCATATTCAGGAGTCTGTTTTGGAAGATCAGTTGCACTTCCACCGCAGATAACAAGAACATCAACTTCGCTCTTGTGTTTTTCTACTTCCGAAACATTATAAACAGGAACACCAGAAGTTAACAATTTTAAAGAAGACGGATCACGACGTGTAAAAACACATGAAAGCTCCATGTCCGGACAATTCTTTACAGCACATTCAACACCTTTTCCAAGGTTACCATAACCTAAAATACCGATTTTCATATTTACTCCTTAAAGCATCGTTTTTGTGATGCCATTATTTATTATTTTCCGCCCAGAAGGGTGATTTTATTTTTTAATGCCTCTTTCATAACAGAAACCAGATTTTCCTGCCCCGAATAAAGACAGGTGTCGTGTTCCGTTCCCAAAATCTCTCCGGTCAAAACATAAGACGAATCAGAAATGAATCTAATCTGTCCTTTCTGTGTTTTTTCTTCGTAAACCTTTGCCCCTTTTAAGCGATAATCCCCTGTAATCAAAACAACCTTTTTTTTCTGAGCAATCAGAGCTTTCAATTCAGATTCAAACTCCTGTATTAAAGAAGCGGATGCAAGAAAGTATAACCTGTACTGGGTGTCTAAAATCATCTGTCTGATTTTGTTTTTGATGTTCTCTACACCGGTTATAGTGATGTATCCTTCTTTTGGAATTATTTTTGCCGGAGCATTTTTAATTAAATAATCAGCCTTTTTACCAAGCGAACGCAAAGCATTCTGGGTAAACTTCTGAACAGAAACAGGAATATATTTTGTTGATTCTTCTTCCACAAGATATGCCCCACCCTTTTCTACAAGCCCGTTCAAAGAAGCATAAACATTAGAGCGTGAAATCCCTGTCTCTTTGGAAATCTCGTACCCTGTCATCTTCCCGTGAGTCAAAAGCTCTGTATAAATCAAAGCTTCGAGCCTTGTTAAAGAGAAAGCACACAACTGTTCAAGATAGTTATTGTCAGTCATAATCTTTTTACCGTTTAGTAGTACTGATTAATACTACTATATAATTGTAAGATAAAAATGTCAATAAAAGAAGTTTTTTAGACAGAATTATCTACACTGCCTCTTTCTGAATACATCTCCAGAGACTTGTTTTCCTCACAATTATGATTTACAATTATATTATGGTAGTTGTAAAAAAGAAGTTTAAAAAAATTGCCTATACAGTTCTAACTGCATTAGGAATTGGAATGCTTACTTCCTGCTATGGAATGCCAACTCGTGCTTATTCAATTGATTATTTTTCTCTACATGGGAAAGTAACTGCAGAAGGTACGAATAAAGAAATTCCGGGAATTAAAGTAACCGTCAACTACGGCGGAGAGATAAAAACATACATCACAGATTCTTCAGGAAATTATTTCTTTGATTTATACTTTGATTCCGAAGACTTTCCAGGCGGAATTGATGTCACCATCACATTAACAGATATTGATGGAGAAACAAACGGAACATACAGTACTAAAACTTTAGAACCTGTACGCGTAACAGCTGAATCCCACGAAATTGAAAAAAATATTTCGCTCTGAGTTATTCCGTCTTTATAGAAAGGCAGTTACTAAAAAACACATCTTAAATTATCTCTTCTGGGAATGTACCCTTCGCTGCAATTTAAACTGCAAACACTGTGGTTCAGATTGTCTTAAAACTTCGGGTATAAAGGATATGCCTGTAGAAGATTTTTCCCGTGTTCTTGATAATATAAAATCATCAGGTATAAAAAATCTTACAATTTGTATCACAGGCGGAGAACCTCTTGTACGAAAAGATCTTGAACTTGCAGGAAAAGAAATAATCAGGCACGGATATAACTGGGGTATTGTAACAAACGGTCTTATGATGACCAAAGAACGCTTTACATCCTTAATTCGAAGTGGAATGGGAAGTATGAGCGTAAGTCTGGATGGTCTTAAAAATGAACACAATGATTTAAGGCAGAATAATAAATCTTTTGACACAGTAGAAAAAACAATCAAACTCTGCGTAGAACAAAATAAAGCTTCCCCTTATGGATTTGTATTTGATGTTATTACCTGCGTTCATTCAGGAAACATCAACACTCTGCCTCTTCTCCGTGATTATCTTATTCATAATGGAGTTACTGCATGGAGGATTTTTTCAATCTTTCCAAGTGGTCGTGCAGCGGAAAATAAGCTTGCTCTTTCAAAAGAAGAATATCGCCATCTTATGGATTTTATTGTAGAAACAAGAATGTACAAAACAGAAGATGGAAAATCAATCAATTTAAATTATTCATGCGAAGGTTATCTGGGAGACTATGAACTTAAAGTTCGCGATTTTTATTACTTTTGCAGAGGCGGAATTAATGTTGGTTCTGTAATGTGTGATGGTTCAGTTTCTGCATGTTTAAGCGTAAGGGCAAAAGATTTTATTCAGGGAAATATCTATCAGGAAAATTTTGATTTTATGAAACTCTGGAATACAAAATTTCAAAACATGAGGGATAGAAGCTGGGCTAAAACAGGAAAATGTCGCTCGTGCAAAAACTGGCGTTATTGCGAAGGAAACGGTCTTCATCTTCATAAGGATGCTCACTCAGAATGTTCACACTGTAACTTAGACTTTTTAAAATAAAAAAACAGCCCTGAAAGAATTACTCTTAAAAGGCTGTCCTTATCTTTTATAAAGCTGATTTTTGTTAGTTTGCTTTAACTGTATTTTTTACGATTACGTCGTGGGCACCGCCTTCCCTTAATGAGGCTGCGCTTACGAGTGTGATTTTTGCATTTTTCTGTAAGTCAGGGATGTTTGTTACACCACAGTTACACATTGCGTGAATCACCTTGCTGATTGTAAGGTTTACGTTATCGTGGAGGCTTCCGGCATAAGGAACATAGGAATCAACACCTTCTTCGAAAGCCATTCCCTTTTTACCGCCAAGGTCGTATCGCTGCCAGTTTCTTGCACGGTTACTTCCTTCGCCCCAGTATTCTTTTACATAGTTTCCGTTTACGATGAGTTTGTTTGTTGGAGATTCATCAAAGCGGGCAAAATAACGACCAAGCATTACAAAATCTGCACCCATTGCCAAAGCGAGTGTTACGTGATGATCATAAACAATACCACCATCTGAACAAAGCGGAATATAGATTCCTGTTTTTTCGTAATATGCATCGCGAGCTTTTGCTACTTCGATTGTTGCTGTTGCCTGTCCGCGTCCGATTCCTTTCTGTTCACGAGTAATACAGATTGATCCGCCACCAATACCAATCTTAATAAAATCAGCACCTGCATCTGCAAGGAAGTTGAAGCCTTCTGCATCTACAACGTTACCGGCTCCGATTTTTGCTTCAGGCCATTTTTCGTGGATATCGTGCAATGCCCTCTTCTGCCATTCTGTAAATCCTTCTGATGAATCGAGTGTCATTACGTCAACACCGGCTTTAAGAAGGGCGGGAACTCTTTCCATATAATCGCGTGTATTGATTCCGGCTCCAACAATGTATCTCTTCTTTTTATCAAGAAGTTCAAGAGGATGTTCTTCGTGACTTGCGGCATCCTTACGGAAAACCATGTACAAAAGGTTTCCGTTTGAATCAACTACAGGAAGCTGATTAACTTTATTTTCCCAGATAAGATCGTTTGCTTCTTCTAAAGAAATCCCTTCTTTTCCCATTACGAGTTTTTCGAGTGGAATCATGTATTTAGAAACTTTTTCCTGCATGTCGCAGTGTCCGATTCTAAAATCCCTTTCTGTGATGATTCCCACGAGCTTTCCGTTTGCTTCACCATTTTCTGTAACTGCTACAGTAGAATGTCCTGTAACATTGATTGCGTTCATCAGTTCTTCGAGAGTCTGTTCCGGACGGATATTTGTGTCGGAAGTAACGAATCCTGCTTTATAAGCCTTTACGCGGGCTACCATCGCTGCCTGATTTTCTATTGTCTGTGAACCATAGATGAATGATATTCCGCCTTCTTTAGCAAGGGCAACTGCAAGTTTATCATCAGATACAGCCTGCATTACGGCACTTGTCATAGGGATGTTCATTGTAAGTGGACATTTTTCTCCCTTCTTTTTGTTATAACGTACGACCGGAGTCTGTAAGTTAACGTTAGCGGGAATACAGTCAGGACCAGTGTAACCTGGAATTAAAAGGTATTCGTCAAATGTGTGGGATGGTTCTTCGAAAAAGTAAGCCATAGTAGTTTTAATCTCCTCTCAAAAAAGGTCCCGGCTATTAAAAAATCCTTTAGACCTTTTTTTTTTAACCCACAAGTTAATGCAGGAAAAAAAAACTATTATAAAGCTTGCGACGCAAACTAATTTAATAACTGAATGATTGTCTGATTATACATGTAAGAATTATGAAATTCAAGTGTCCGATATAAAATATTGATTAAAATTTTTGATTTTTCTGCGGCATCCTCCAGGCTGATTATTTTTCTGTCAAACTAAAGAATAATCAGCGTAAAATGATTAATTTTTTCACTTTTTTTTAAATTTTTTCTGCAAAAATGGTCCGAAATCATCAAGTCAAATCTATATTACAGTACGAGGTTTTTATTATGACAAAAGATACATTATTTGATGAATCACGATTTTTTCTTTCCCGCGGGAATAACACCTATTTTCTTTATGATTCGAGAACTGGTGATTATTATCTTGAGGAGAGTTTGATCGGGATTGTGAACAGACTCAAAGAATTAAAGGATCTGAAAGAACCCAGAGTGATTTTTTCTGAAGCCCGGACTAAGGTTTTTAAATTGAACATGTCTACTGTCTGTAACATGAACTGTCTTTATTGTTTCAGAGATAAAAAGAAAACTACTGTTACTGATGTGGGAAAAGCAATCAGAATTATTGATGCTGTGTTTGATGATTTTGCACCAGACTTGAGCGACTATAGTTTTGTGTTGAACATGACTTCCGAATCGACTGTTGAATTTGAGAAGATTAAGCGGATTAAAGCCTATCTTGAAAAACGTACGTCACCTTTCTTTGATATGAACGACTTCAAATCTGTATTGATTGCCAGAGATCTTGTGAGTGGAATTCCTTGTGAGCTTACTGGTGATGAAAAGAATTTAGTGACAAAAGAAGAGATTGTGAAATTTCTGAACGCGGTTATTAAGCGGCGCGATTTTAGTGAGTTTTTTCCGATTCCAGAGGGTATGATAATTCCAGAATGGGAAGCTGAAAGATACAGGAATGTTAAAAATTTAAGTGAAAAAGAACTTGTGCTTTTTAACAGACGTTTTCTTGAGTTGTTATTTCCAGACATTGTCAAAAGGCGACCAGGTTTTTCACTCTTTGTCTGTACGAATGGAACTAATTACAGCGATGAGATTGTGAAATTTTTTGATGATTTGAACATGGACACGGTTTGTATAAGTCTTGACGGGCCATCGGGAGTGCACAACAAATTCAGAAGATTTAATGATGAATCTGCGACCCATGAACTGATTGTTGGAAATATTTTGAAATTTCAGAATGCAGGAAAAAAGATTTCCATTTCGAGTGTTATTACACCTGATTTTCCTTATCCTTTGAGACTGCTTGAATATTTTAAGAGTCTTGGAGTTTCTTCTGTGGACATGAAACCTGTAAGAGCTGGAACTGAATTCAGTTTTACAAAAAAAGACATGGAAAAACTTCTGGAGGGATATAAATCACTTTTTGAACGGCTTAAGACTGATATTCTTAAGGGAGATTATTCACTTCTTGATATGCTTGGTTCTGATATTACCACAAGCGGATTAAAGCTTCTTATTTCGAAAGAAAGGGTAATCAAAAGATGCCGGTGGGATGAAGAGACTGTAATCGATTCAAAAGGAGATGTGTATCCGTGCGATTATATGATGGGTAAACCTGATTTTGTTCGCGGTAATATATTCAAAAAAGATGTGGTACAAAATACCGACGAAAATCTTTTTGTTGATAACAGGAAAGGATGCAGTACTTGCTGGAACAGGTATTTGTGCGGAGGAACGTGTTATTTTAATTCGTATACAGTGAACGGCAACATCTATGCTATAGATGAAGTTGAATGTATGTTTATGAAAGGTTTGAGGACGCTGCAGCTGGAGTTTATTCATGGTCTAATGGAAAACGGAATAAGTATTCTTGTTATTGCAAAAAGACTTGGAATAAATGTTGGGGATGATTTAGCTTTAGATAAGACTTATTTTATTTCTAATGGTATAGAGAAATCTTTAAAAGGTACGCTTTCGAGACTAGAAATTGAAATAAATAAGATGTACAATTATTTAGACAGCAAGAACATCAAATGCAAGAAAGAAATGTTTTTATCTATCGACTCTGTAGACAAGATAGAGCAAAAACAGGAAAACAGTATTCTGAACGTTAGAGTTATACTACCTACCGAAGATTACGATTGTCTGCTCGATAAATATAAGTGCATTAAAAATTATTCCTTAAAAAACTGCATCTCTGGAAAAACTCTTTCAAATGAACAATCTGTAAACAAATTAAAACAACGGATTTATGAACCCGTTAAGGCTTTAAGGATTCCTTTGTCCAGTTCGTTCTGGTATAAGGGGTCCGTTAAAGCTTTATTCGGGCATTCTACGAACGAAGAGATTGAATGCTTTGTTCAAAAAAGTTTCTGAGTGTTTTAAAGATTATTAAAGTGATAGAAAGATAAAAATCACCCCAACCATTTTTATTACAGAATAATTACGTCGTAAGGATTCTGGTTTTCTATCCGGTAGAAAAAAGTTTTAGGAGATTATTTATTATGAGTTTTTTATTAAGCAATTTTGTTGAGTTGGGTAATGATGAATTAAGAAAAGTAAACGGTGGAGCAGGAAGCTGTGGTGGCGGCTCTGGAGAAGGAGCTGGAAGCAGTTCGGGTTCCGGTGGTAGTTCTGGTGGTGCCGGAAGCGGAGCCGGTGGTTCTGGCAACGGCGGATACAGCGGAGGAGGAACTTCAACTGCTCCTTCTATGACTGTTTCTGCAGGTGCCGGTTCATGCGGAGGAGGTTCTTCCGGCGGCTCTGGTGGTTCTGGCGGAGGTTCTTCTTATTCTGGAGGAAGCAGTGGTTCTGGTAATCCTGGTAGCGGTACAAGCGGAAACCCTGGAACTGGAGGCACACCTTCTGGAAATGATGGAAGCGGATATTCAGGTGGAAGTGGAAACTGCAGCGGCGGATACACTCCGGGTTATAGTTCTACCCCACCAGCAACCGACACTGGAAACAAAAAAGATACAGACGGAGCCGGAAGTGATCCAACTGTGACACTGGCAAGTATTGGTTGTAGTACGAATATTCAGGATGGGAAGAGAGGCTGGCTGAACAATAAGTTTGAGTATTCCAATAATTCAACCATGCAGGAGTATAAAGGTCTGCCGATTGATTACACAATGAATGGAGATAATCAGTTTAGTCAAAGTGGCTGCTATATGGAGGCTGTAAAAAAAGCATTAAGTGAGGCCAGTGGGAAAAAAGTTACATTAGAATGGGTTAATGAACATGTTGATGAAAATAAAGATGGACTTTTATCTGGAGAAGAAGTAAAAAAAGGTTTTGAAAAGGTTCTCCCTGAAAATGCAACAGTTACTCAAAGAAGGATTGAAAACCCAACTAAAAAAGATCTTGAAGAAATTGCTAGTGACACAAATTCAGCTATTTTTACATTTGTACAGGGTGAAAATGTAAATGATAAAAGTCACTGGATTCAGGGAACTGGATTTTCTTCAGATGAGAATGGTACCGCCTATATACAATATTCCCCTACAAGTAATAATGATATTGCTCTCAAAAGACAATACGTAGCAGGACCTGTTCCTGAAGGTAGTTCTAACACACATCACGTTAAAGCAATAGAAGTAATTTCTATACAGTTTAATTAAAAAGTCATTAAATTCCTGCCATCAGATTATCTGGTGGCGGGATTTTAAAATAAAAAAAAAGAGGTAAATTATGAAAAAAATTTTATTCACAATAGCCTTGCTCACAATTTTAACTGCCGGATGTTCCAAAAAAGAGAACAGTTCAAAAAACGGAAATGCCCTGAAGCAGTTCGACACTGATGAGGCATTTAGTAACAGAAAAAGCTATAATCTTGTAAAAAACGTAATTGACAACAGTATCCCCTACGCTCAGATGATTTGTATTAATCCTCATTCAGTTTTGCATATAAAAGATATAGATGCTGTTAAATCAAAAATAATAAAAATTCAAAATGCACAATATATTATTTATAATAATACTAATGATCTTCCTCCAACAATATACAAGACATTTTATTATAGATTTAATGAACTTGGATTCATTGATAAAATATATTGTTATAATTGGACACAGGATGCTGATACAATACAACCTATATCATATAGCTCTTCAGAATATAATCTGACTAATTTTGGAATTGAAGCTGTACATCGGAAAAATGGAGAACCATATGATAAATATACAATAATCTTTGAAAATAAAGATTCAGGTATCAATTTAAAAGCTCATAATGGACTGACTGCACGTATCACAAATAATGCTTATGAAGATGCCACTCATAAAACTACTTTTGAACCTGGAGAAGAAATTTATAGATTTGATGATTACGAAGTTCCAGGTAATTATACTATATATAAAGACGGAATAATGATTAAGGCTCAGGAAGGCAAATATTTATACTATATTGAAGGAAATACAACTACAAAAGTCAACCTGGAAACCGGAGAAAAAGAAACAAATTCAGAAGAAATAATATCAAAGAAGATTACTTGTGGCATCCCTATTTATACAAGAATTATCAAAGAAGAAGATGATACTCTATATATTGAAAAGACTGTAGAAGTCTTAGATGATTATGATAAAGATTTTTTTGTATGTAGTATTTTAATGCCGGAAGATAAAGATAATCCTCCGAAACCTTTTAATAAATCCTCCGAATAAAAAAATCCGTAAAATCTATTAAAAAAGTCAGAAAATCAGTTATTTTGCGAAAAAAAAGCACAAATAACTGATTTTTTTTTGCAAAAATGGTCCGAAATCAAAAGTAATTGCAATATTAACTATACCAGCTATTGATGATGATGGAGGTATAGTTGAAATGAACAGATTGAGAATTCAAATTCAGCATGACGAATCAGATTGTGCGGCTGCATGTTTGAGGATGATTCTGGGCTATTTTGGAAAAGACGTGAGCATCAGAAAACTGAGGCTTGGGGCTATGACCGATACGCAGGGCACTTCCGGACTTGGGATTGCTATGTGTGCTAAAAAGAACGGACTCACCTGTAAAGCATTTACAGCGCCAGAAAAGAATTTGATTTATGACATTCCGTTACCGGCGATTTTCCACGTGAGGGATAAATCTGTTGAACATTACGTTGTCTTGAGTAAGGTGACTAATGATTCTGTAACAGTGTATGACCCGGCTGAAGGCGTAAGGAAAATTAAGATGAATGACTTTCTTGAGTATTGGACAGGAATCTTTTTTCTTTGTAAGCCCGAAGAGGATTTTGTTAAATCAAAAGATGATGATACTCCTTTAATGAAATTCTTTGTACTTCTTAAAGACCATAAAAAATTACTCTCCAAGATAATTGTTTCCAGTCTTTTGTTATGTCTGTTTGGGATTTTTATCTCGTTTTATTTCAGGTTCTTGATTGATGAGGTTTTGTATTCAGAGGTTAAGTCAACTTTGAATCTGTGCTCTGTTTGTTACCTGATGGTTCTGGTTTTCCAGGGCTTTCTTTCGTACTGCAGAAATCAGTTAGTCCTTTTTTTGGGATGCAAGATTGATTTGTCTTTGATATGCGAGTTTTTTAATCATCTTTTAAAGTTACCGCTATCCTTTTTCACCAGCAGAAAGACCGGGGAGATTCTGTCGAGAATAAGGGATACCGAAATAATCAGAAGAACTATCTCTTCTACCACAGTGTCTGTGCTTATTGATTCTGTGATGATTATTTTTGGAAGCTTTTTCCTGTTCAAGATGGGATCTTCCCTCCTCTTTATTGCTATGATTCCGGTCATCATCTCTTCTGTGATTGTTTTACTGTGCGCAAAACCGTTCAAAAAATTAATCAGAAAAAGAGCAATTGCAGAAGCAAATAAGAACGCTTCGATGTACGAAACAATCAACGGGATTGCGACAATAAAAGCTTTATCTACAGAAAAAAATGCCTTCAGAAGAAATGAAATTCTCTGTGTAAATTCGGTAGACACTTCGATCAGGCTTGAATCCTTTGCAAATATAACAGGAGCTATTCAGGGATTTATTTCGAGCCTTGGAACTTTATTAATCTACTGGATTGGAAGCTATAAGATTTTTAATGCCCAGATGTCTTTAGGCCAGCTCATTTCGTTTACTACCCTTTCGGGATTCTTCTTAGGACCATTAACAAGATTTTTGACGATGCAGCCAAACCTTCAGGAAACTTTTGTAGCGGCAGAACGACTTTCAGATGTGATGGACATGGAAGAAGAGATGAAAGAAGAACAGTATTACGAAGATGCTGAACCATTAAAAAAAGCATTTGAATTTAAGGATGTTGGTTTTGCATACGGAGCCAGAAACAAAGCTGTTGAACACATCAACCTTACAATAAACAAGGGAGAAAAAATAGCCATTGTAGGAACATCGGGCTCGGGAAAATCAACCTTGTTAAAGCTTTTGATGAAATTCTATCAGTGTGAATCAGGCTCAATCACGATGGACGGAAAAGACATCAACAACATTAAAACCGATGACTACAGAAACCTGATTGGCTACGTACCTCAGGAAAGCCTTTTATTTTCGGGCACAATTGCAGAAAACATTGCCTGGGGGATGGATGATTTTAATCCGGAGAAGATTTACAAGGCAGCAGAAGAAGCACAGGCGCTGGAGTTTATTATGAATCTTCCAGACAAATTTAAAACTGTCGTAGGAGAAAACGGAGCAACACTTTCGGGCGGTGAAAGACAGAGAATCGCACTGGCAAGAATCCTCATGAGAAATCCCGAAATAATCATCCTTGACGAAGCTACTGCAAGCCTGGACAGCGTTTCGGAAAAAGCAATCATGAATACGGTAAATCAGATGAAAGGAAGAACAATCATCATGGTTGCACACAGACTTTCTACGATTAAAAACTGCGACAAAATCTACGTGATGAATAAAGGAAAAATCATGGAATACGGAAAGCACTCTGAACTTTTAAAGGCAAAGGGTGAATACAAAAAATTATGGGGGGCACAATATGAAAAATAATCAGTTAATCTGTGAGCATTCAAAACTTATGTATTATTCAAGGGAACTGGTGCACTTAAAAACACCAAACGAAATAAACTATATTTTTTATTCAATTCTGGCATTTATGATGATGATTGGAATCTGCCTATTTACGGTAAAGATTAATGATGTAATCAAGGTAAAGGGAATTGTGCGTGCAAAAGAAAACTCATCGGACATACAAAATATTATTCCCGGCACCCTTGTAGAAAAAAAATATAAACCTAATCAGTTTGTAAATGCCGGTGATGTTCTTTTTAGAATTAATGATGATGATTATACGGCAAATATGAAGGTCCTGAACTCTGATTATGAAAACACGCTTAAAGATCTTGAATGCACAGATGCCATACTCGAAGGTATAAAGGAAAACAAAAGCAGTTACAAAAATGATGAATACATCGACAGTCAGATTGATGATTATCTTAAAACAATTTCCTACATGAACAGGCAGATCCAGATAAATAAATATGAATATGAATACGAAAGAAAACTGCCTTCGTCTATTAAAAATGCAAAGACAGAAAAAGAACTTTATTACAGATATAAGCTGAGCCTTGATGAGCTTTCAAAATACAAAGCCTCTTACATCGCACAGCTAGAAAACAACAGAAAAAATCTTCTTGCATTAAAACTGAGCCTTGAACAGCAGATTCTAAAAACAGAAAAAACTTATTCTTATCTTGTGATTAAAGCTCCTGTTTCGGGTTATGTGCAGGAAATCACTCAGCTTAATCCCGGTGATTATGTTTTTGCAAATCAGAGGATTTTAAAAATCATCCCGACCAACAAAAACGAATTTAAAATCCAGCTTTCTGTCCCGACCAAAGACATTGGCGAAATAAAAGAAGGAACAGATGTAAAATACCGCCTGTCTGCATTCCCATTTTTTGAATACCGCGGCGCCGAAGGAAAAATTGTTTCCATAGATCCGGACATCAGGCAGAACGAAAACAATCAGCTTGTGTATCTTATTTATTCAGACATCAATAAAACTTCTTTTGTAAATTACGCAGGCGAAGAATATCCGCTGAGAGCCGGAATAGAAGTTGATGCAAGAATCGTGATGAATAAAATCCAGCTCATCTCTTATATCTTTAGAAAAATGGGGTACATAAAATGAAAAAATTAATTTTAATATTTATGTTACTGATGTGCCTTGTAAACTTTTATGCAGGGGGCACAGAAAAAAAAAATTCAAAAAATAAAAACAGCCGTAATGAAATAACGCTCATCAAAACTCCGGCTGACTTAATCCGGTTTGCCGTAGAAAATAACAGCGACATTCTTCTTGCAAAGGCAAATTATTCAAGCGCTTGTAAAAATCTGACAGGAACTTACCTGAGTTTTTTGCCCGTGATTAATCCGAAGGGAGGAATTGATTACAGTCAGAAAGATGGATTTGATTTTAAAACCCCCGAAGCATATTTTTTTGGAATCGATTTTATGCAGAAAATCCCGGGTGTTGGGAATCTTTATTTAAACCCGGTTGTGCTACACGAAAAGGATGCAGAAGAATATTTTACTTTTTCGCTTGATTATAGATTTACTCAGAGCACCTTCCCCTTCTGGTATAAATGGATGGCGCGTAACCCCGAAACTCAGATTCCAAAACTTTCGAAGAACTTAAATGAATTGATTTTTTTTGAGACCCGCTTTCATATAATCGATGAACTTTTGCAGTCGTTTAAAAATTATAAAGGAATAATTTTTGCGCTCGATATCTGTTCGAAAAAACTTGAGCTTTGTAAAATACAGGCCCAAAGTTATAAACAGATTGTAGAAAATCAGGGAGGAAGTTTTATTGATTATTTTGAAGCAGAAAAAAAAGTGACTGATTATGAAAAAGAAAAAAAAGAGCTCGAAAATCAGAAAGTAGAAACAGAATTATATATCCAGAGTCTTACAGGCTTAAACTGTACATACGAAGAACTTCTTGCAATTTTAGGGGAATGCATTGGCGTGGGCGAAAGAATATGTGTGGGAGAATGCATTGCCATGAGCGAATCCATTGACAATAACGTCTGGGTTTCTTCTTTTCTTTCAGATTTTCCCGAATGGAATTATTCTTTTATAAACGAGGTAAAGCTTGAAAAAACAAAGGTGATGAAAGAGCAAAACCAGGCTGAGTACCTTTTGCAAAGGGAAAATCTTGCTCCCGTTTTTTACGTCGAAGGGAATGTTTCGTACACAAAGCAGGAGCGCCACAGAATTAATTGTACGGTGGGATTTGATTTTTCAAAATTCTTAAACGGCGAAAAACTTTCTTATAAGACACAATACAAAGAGCAGAAAGCGGTTTACGAAAAGCAGTACGAACTTGAAAAATCACAAGGCATTTTCAGATATAATTTTTATCTTGAAAGCCTGCAGAAAAAGGAAGAAGAATCCGCGCTTTTAAAAAACGAAGTCGAAGCCAGAAAAAGGATTATGGATGATTTTCATAAGCTTTACGAAAGCAGGCAGTGTTCCAGGGTTGATTATCTTGAATCAGAGGTGCTTTATTTTCAGGCATTGTATAATTTTATCCTTACAGAGGACGAAATCATCTATTACAAACTCCTTCTTGCAAAACTGTAGAAAACAATAGAAAACTATAAAAAACCTTTAAAAAGAATGATATTTCAGTTATACTTATAGGAACAAGGTGGGGAAAATATGGAAGGTTTAGTAAAAGTAACAAATAAACGTCCTCTTAAAGGATACGAAAAAGCGGCAGTTTTACTTGGCGAACTTGGACCGGAAACAAGCAAACCTGTTTTAGATGCATTAAAGCTCACAAGGAAAGAATCTCGCCGCATAAGAAAGAACATTAAAAAGCTTGGAAGATATAATCCGAACAATTTTAATGAAGTAAACCGCGAACTTTCTGTATTAACAGATACTATTAATTATGGAAAAGCAAAAGGAATTTTTAATTCTGCACGCGCAATCGAAAATTCCTTTATTAAAAAAACTGAAACAAGCTTGAAGCAGATGGCGAACAGCGATCCTGATTCTATAGCTAATGTACTTAAATTGTGGCTGGAAAAATAATCATTACCCAAAACTTCCCTGCTTTTTTCCATCCCGAAAAATTGTAGGAAAACAAATTGAAACTGAAAATCAAACAACTCACTCTCTTTTTAATTTTATCGGGCGCCTTTGTTTTTAATGCCTGTACTTCCAAACCATATCCAATCGAAGGCGGAGACGAAACTGCAAAGGCTCCTTCAAATTCAATCACCCTTATTTTTACCGGCGATGTAATGGCTCATAACGTAAATTACAGGATGAAGGATTATAACATTATCTGGGATGATTTAAGGGATGATTTTAAACGCGCTGATTTTACTTTTGCAAATATAGAAGCACCTGTGGACACAACAAAAGAAGCTTCGAATTATCCTTATTTTAATATGCCCGAAAGCTATGTTCAGGCGGCAATCGACAGCGGAATAAATGTTTTTTCACTGTGCAATAATCATTCTAACGACCAGAAGCTCGAAGGTGTTTTAGAGACAATCAAAACTACAGAAAAACTCACAAAGCAGGAAGCAGCAAAACACAATAAGGTTTATTTTTCGGGCTTAAGAAAAGAAAAAGGTTCTGCCTACACTTACAATATTCTGGAAAAAAACGGATGGAGAATTCTCTTCCTCCCGATGACAGAAATTTTAAATAACGAATGGGCAAGCGACAATATCAACTATATCAAGCTTACCGCCGCTGCCAGAAAAGCTTTTATTGAACACTGTAAAAAACTCCGCGAAGAAACAAAGTGTGATTTATTCATCCTTTCTTTCCATGCATTCGAAACTGAATACGTAAGAAGCGTTACAAAAACTCAAGATGCATTTTACCGCTCTCTTTTAGAAGCAGGAGTTGATGTCATCTGGGCAAACCACGCACACATCATTAAAGACAGACTTGTTCAAATTAATCCGGAAACTAAACAGGCAAAAATCATAATGTACGCAAATGGAAATACAATCAGCGGACAACGCACACGACCAGATTTATCTTCTAAAAATCCTGATTCAGAGCGGGATAACACAGGAGATGGTCTTATGTACGAAGTGACATTTGTAAAAAAGAATTCAAAGCCTGCACTTTATAAAACAAAAAATATTTATATAACTACATACATAACCCCACAGCGTGATTACGTAATCAAAAAGATGGATAAAACTTTCATCAATTATTTATACGAAAATTCCAGAAAAGACTGGGCGGGTTATATAGAAAAAAGAATCAAAATTAATGACGAACAGACTAAGGAAAAAATTGAATGGCAATAGATTATAAATCGCTTCCTGTATACGCTCAGAAAAAACGAATTCTTGACTGCATAGAAAAAAATCAGGTTGTAATTGTAGAAAGCCCGACAGGATCGGGAAAGACAACCCAGATTCCGGTGATTTTATATGAAGCAGGTTTTGCTACAGGCGGAATAATCGGAGTTACACAGCCGCGAAGAATTGCAGCGTTGAGCGTAAGTGAATTTATCTCGAAGCAACTTGGAACTTCTTATCCTGGCCTTGTAGGTTACAAGATGAGGTTCGAAGACGAAACAAATGCCGACACAAGAATAAAAATCATGACCGATGGAATTCTTCTTCAGGAAATGAAGCTTGATCCATGGCTCAGTAAATACAGCGTTTTAATGATTGATGAAGCGCACGAACGTTCTTTAAACATCGACTTTGTTTTAGGCCTTGTAAAAAGAGTCCTTAAAGAAAGAAAGGATTTTCATGTAATTGTTTCTTCTGCCACAATGAATACTCAGGTCTTCTCTGAATACTTTGACAACGCGCCTATTGTTTCAATTGATACAATCACCTACCCCGTTTCGGTAATCTACGACCCGATTCCAGGCGGCGCTACAACAATGACAGAATCAGGCTCGGATGCACTTCTTTCTAAAATATGCACGACCGTAGACCGCATCTTAGATAATGATGACGACGGCGGAATACTAATCTTCCTCCCGGGCGAAAAAATTATTAAAGACTGCGTAGACAGGCTTTATCACAGCTCTTTTTCAAAATACCTACACATCCTGCCGCTTTACGGGCGTCTTGCAAAAGAAGAACAGGAACGTGTTTTTGAACCGGCTCCAGAAGGAAAGAAAAAAGTTATTGTTTCTACAAATATTGCAGAAACCTCGGTAACCATAAGTGATATAACAAGCGTTATAGATTCAGGCCTATGCAAGCTCAATTTCTATAGTCCAAGGACTTTCACATCCAGCTTGATAGAGTCATCTGTGTCGAAGGCGAGCTGCAATCAGCGTAAAGGCCGCGCCGGCCGAACCCGCGAAGGAACCTGCTACCGCCTTTACGCCCGCCGCGACTTTGAGGCCCGAGACCTTTATACAACAGAAGAAATCTACAGAACCGACCTTAGCGAAGTAGTCCTTCGTATGGCGGAGCTTGGTATTACCGATTTCTACAATTTTGATTTTATAGCAAGCCCGGGACAGGAAGGCATAATCGGGGCAGTAGATACCCTGAACATGCTCGGAGCTTTGGACAGCGACAACTGCCTTTCCGACATAGGTAAGATGATGGTTATGTTTCCGCTTGAACCACGAATCAGCCGAATCATTGTTGAATCAATCATGCGCTACCCGGAAGTAATAAACAAGGTTTTGATTGCAACCTCTTTTCTTTCTACGAACTCTCCATTCATTCTTCCTCCGAACGAAGAAATGGAAGCAAGAAAAGCTCATCACAGATTTACAGACATGCAGGGCGACTTCTGCACATACTTAAATCTTTTTGCAGCCTATAAGCAGACAGACAACCGCGAAAAATTCTGCAAAAAAAATTACCTTGACCCGCGCGTCATGGCCGAAATAGAAAACATACACTATCAGCTTGGAGAAATTGTCGGAGATAAAATGGGAATCCCGATTCCGGAATCTGGCGGCTCAATAAACGATTATCTTTGCTGTATAGCAGCAGGTATGATTCAATTTGTGTGCATCAGAACGGGAAGAGAAAACTATCACTCATTAACTGCCGACCACATCTGCATTCATCCGGGCTCAGTCATGTTCCGCCAGAATCCAGTTTTCATTGTTGCAGGAGAAATTGTGCGGACAAGCAGAATCTTTGCAATGAGCGTTTCTCCGCTTACAAAAAATCTGCTGGATAAAATCAATCCTTCTTTATACGAACGCCTTTCTGCATGTAAAAATGCACCGCAAAAAGAAAGCCAAACGTTTGAACCAAAGAAAAAAGAAAATAAATCTAAAAAGGGTGCTAAAAATTCTAAATTCATTCCTTCGGCTGAACTTTCCAAAGAAGCACTCGAAAACTCAGTTTCTATCGGCGACTTCCTTTTTGAGACTAAGAAAATCAAGGGAAAGAAAACCGCCGTACTTCCGTTCGATCAGTTCCGTCTGGCACTCATGCAGGAAAAGGATAAGGGAAAGCTGAACAATTTACAGAATCTTCGCGGACAGATAATCACAAAGGACCGCGGACTTTTGATGGACGGCGAAAAGATGGGGCTTATCATCAATGCCGCAAAGACAATAGATTTAACTCCTGTTTCCGAAAAGAAGTGGAACCGTAAGATGAATGTAAACATCAATAATCAGCTTGAAAAAGAAAGCCTGATTGATTCCCTGGATGTACTTTTGAGAACTGCAATTGCAAAACAGAAGAATAAAGAATACGGATTTATCTGCCTTTATACCGATGGAAACGGAAACTACTGGTACAAGGTTACAAGAGGATTTACAACTGCGCTCACAGAAGCACATTCAAGCTTAGAAATTTTAATCGAAGAAGATGTTGATTTTTCCGACCTTGAAAAGTCAAAGATTAACGAAGCTTTAAGAAAAGTAAATTCCCTCTACGAAAAATAATTGCAAGAGCTTGGGAAAGCATTGGTATTTAATCCGCCCACTCCACGGATGCAATATAATTTCTAAGAGCCAATTATTTTGCGTCTGCTGTTTCTTCTTCAATTCCCAATATTTTGGCTGCCCTTTTCTTATTACCAGGGTTTGCTTTTTTATCTCTTGCGATTGTTTCTACAGAAACTTTTGCAGAAGAATATTTTCCCTTTTTGTACATATCAAGTCCAAGGCTCTGAGTCTGAGGGTCTTTAGAAGCAAGATACTTTGAGCAGATTGGAGCAAAGTTTGCATTGTCGTATTTTGCAAGTTCTTTTCCGATTGCATAGCGCAGTGATTTTTTCTTATCGTCGTTCACAGTTGATTCAGCAAGTTCAAGAATTTCTTTTTCGCCTGCATGACCTTCGCGCAGTAAAACTTCTACAACTTTGGCCTTTACAGTATCGCTTGCTTTTTTATCCTGAATCTGTTCAATAAGAAATTTATTTCCTTCGGCTGTATTCAAAATTGCGATTGAATCGTAACAGTCGTTTTTGATTACCTTTTCGCTGTCGTTCTTTGCACGGTAGATTAAAAATGGAACTGCAGAAGTAAGCTTCATCTCTTTTGCCGCACGGATAGATTCCTGTCTTACCCTCCAGTGGTCATCCTTTATTCCCTGCATGATTATGTTTTCTGCTTCGCTGTTACCAGGGAAATTTTTAATACCTTTGATTATGTACTGACGGAGATTTGGATCTGTTGCACCAAAGTTTCGCGATAAAACCGGAATTGATTTTTCTGTCTTCATCATACCGATTGATTCAGCGGCATACATTCGAACAAAAGTATTTTCATCTTCGTTTTCGATTATATCTACAAGCTTGCCCCAGGTTTCTTCTGCATGCATTTTTCCGCACACACGCATGAGAGTCTGTCTCTGAGCTACAGAAAGATCTTCGCGGTCAAGATATTCTGCAAGGAACATTGCTTCTTCAGGACCACCAATATCTCCAAGGCAGGAAATTGCATCATTAAAATAATTTTCGTTTTCGCCTTCAATCAATGTGATTACGGCAGGAATTGCAGCCTTAGTTTTCATAGCAGCAACATACTGGAAAGTAGCGCGTACAACATCACCTTTTTCGTCGTAAGGGTCGTTTAATAAATCTACTGCAAAATCTTCAAGGCAAGGGTCTTCTACCTTTGTAAAATAATTTAAAATCTTTTCTTTGATTGCAGGATTTTTTGTTGTCTGAAAGAGGTCATAAATTTCGTTTGTATAACGCGGATCATCGTTTTTAATAAGGTCGTCTAAAAGGGTTGAAATTTCGGAAGACATACCGTACATGATTGTCTGTCTCTTTTTTTCATCATCCTGTGGAGAATCATCTTTTGCCTTTGCGGCTTCTGCTTTTTTAGTGTCGATTGGTTTTGGTCTTTTAGCTGCAGGAACTTCCGCATAACCACCTTTGGATGCAATTACTGTGCTTTCCTGGGCAAAACCGTAAATCGCAGAAAAAATCATCAAAACAATAAAAATCTTCTTCATAAAAAACCTCTTAGAATCATCCTGTATAAGTTCAAATCATCCTGTATAAAATAAAACGAACTTTTAACCCCTCAGTAACATAATCGGTGAATTTTTATCTATTTTTAAAAAACAATTACAAATTTAATAAACTCTTAATTTTCTGTCTTAAACATGCCCCATAAGCATGATTCATTTTTAAGCTTTTATTTTTGATCTACAGCCCCTGAATGAAATCTCTCTAAGAAATCCTTACGGTACTGTTCAAAGCGGTCTTCGTTTATAGCCTGCCTGATTTCTTTTAAAAGATTATTCAAAAAATAAAGGTTGTGATAGCTTGCAAGAATCGAACTTAAAATCTCCTGTTCTTTAAAAAGATGACGGAGGTACGAGCGTGAATATGTCTTACAAACCTTACAGTTACAATCCTTATCTACAGGTCCAAAATCAGAAATCCATCGCTCCTGTTTAATAGAAAGCATTCCGTCGTGTGTAAAATAAGAACCGTTTCTGGCATTTCGGGTTGGAAGTACACAGTCAAACATATCTATTCCGGCACGCACCGCATCAAGAATGTATTCAGGAGTTCCAATTCCCATAACATATTTTGGTTTTTCTTCCGGAAGATACTGAACTGTATAATTCATAAATTTAATAAATTCTTCTGGCGGCTCTCCTACACTCAATCCGCCGATTGCAATACCCGGCATATCAAAAGAAGAAATAAATTCTGCGCTCTGTTTTCTTAAATCTTCAAAAAAGTTTCCCTGAACAATTGGAAATAAAATACCCTTATAGCCTTTTTCCCTCTGAGTTTCCCATTCTTTTTTTGCACGGATAAACCAGTCCGAAGTGATTCTTAATGCTTTTTCTGCTTCCTTTCTTTCTACCCCCCACCCGCTGCAAACATCAAGCTGCATCTGAATATCGGAATTAAACATGCTTTGAGTCTGTACAACGTTTTCCGGCGTAAACATGTGGTAGCTTCCATCTATATGACTCTGAAACTTTGCGCCTTCATCCGTAATCTTTCTGAGCTTTGAAAGAGAGAATACCTGAAAGCCGCCTGAATCTGTAAGAAAGTTTTTATTCCATTTTGAAAATCCGTGAAGTCCACCCGCCTTCTGAATGAGCTCCGGCCCCGGTCTTAAAAAAAGATGATATGTATTTGCAAGGATGATTTCAAAATCAATTTCTTCAAGAAAATCTTTTGGCATTGCCTTTACGGTTGCATTAGTTCCAACAGGCATAAAAACAGGAGTCTGAACATCACCATGAGGAAGATGAAGCACCCCTGTCCTTGCTTTTCCATCAGAAGATTTATGATTAATGTCAAAAATATTTAAAACGCCCATCAATACCTCAAACTAGTGTTTAATTAAACTAATTAAAATCAATGCCCTTAATATCTGCCACGCCCTTACGTCCTCTGATACTTCATGAGCACACAGGCAATTGCAAAGAAAAGAATATCAGGCGACCACGCTCCCATAAAAGGAGAAATATACTGGGTTTTAGCCATTACCATCGTAGCCATCTGGAAAACATAATATAAGACAATCGCAATAATTGAAAGTGAAAGGCTGATTAAAAGAACATTTTTTTTAGTACGTCCCGTTAAACCTACGGCAAGCATTCCCGCAATCAAAAAGATTAAAGGAAAGGCAAACTTTTTATAATAGATTGACTGAGCTTCGTAATATGGAAGTCCGCTCTTTTTAAGATGATTAATATACACTTTTGCTTCTTTAGTGTTTACGGTATCTACATCTACAACCGAACGCTTAAAAATATCTGATGGTTCTGTAAGCCGTAAAAGATATTCAGGATTAACCGAAGTATATTCTAAAGAGCTTTCCGTCTTTGTATACTGAATTGCATTCATAAGATTCCATCGCGATTCTTCGGCATTCCAGAAAGCACCAGGGGCATAAATTATTGCAAGAAGTTCTTTTTCTTCACCACGAAAGATTACGTAAAGCTCTTCAAGTTTTTTTTCATCATCGCGGTAAATCGAAGCCTTATAAATAATCTTAGAATTATCTGACTGAACGACTACATTTAAATTGTTTGTGCTTTCGGTCTTTTTTAATAAAGTATTCTGAAGTTTATTTTTCTGTTCGAGTGTTGGAACAACAAGACGGTCTTCAAAGAAAAACATCCCGATGCAGCAGAAAACAGAAAAAACAAAAATCGGAAAAACAAAGCGCAAAAGAGAGACACCCGAAGCAAAAAGGGCTTCCATCTCGTTATGCGCATATAAATCACTTAAAACATAAGTTACCGTAAAAAGGAAACCGATTGGAGCCGCATACCAGATTGTCTTTGGAATATATAAAACCATTACTTTTAAAACTTGTGCTAATGGAGCAGCATTTTCGATGTAGCGTGTAATGTTCATGAATAAATCAATAAGATTTAAGATGAGCGCTACCATAAAAAGGCTAATGAAGAAAAACGGGATTATTTTTTTAAGGACATATTTTACTAACTTCATCTATTTTTTCACCAGAATTATTCCAAGAATTAAACCGGCAATTCCAATAACAATGTCGGACGCCCATATACACCAGAATGCATTATACTGATTATGAACTACTAAAAGCTGCCCCGTAATCTGCATAGCCCAATATAAAACACAGATTAAAACTCCGGTAAAAAGTCCCATCGTTAATCCGTTATATTTTCCAAACAAAAATGCAATTGAAAAAGCAAGGAAGGCAAAAAGAACTGAAACAAACGGGATGGAAATCTTTTTATAAAGCTCCATGTTCCACTGATTGATTACAGAAAAATCATTGTTTTTATTCTCTTTCATTTCCTTTATCTTTTTATTCAAATCAAAAAAAGTATAGGTAGAAGCTGATTGACTCGCCTTTCCAAAAAAGTCCGTATCAAAAACATTTAATAGAATGCTCTTTGATTTTAGAACATCGTAATCAGCCTTATTCTGATTAAACGAAAGCATCATCGCATCGGACATATCAAGCTGTAAAACAACGCCGTCTTTTTTAGAATCCTTAAGGGTAGATTCCCCCGCTATAATTATGGATTTTGAATCCGTATTATCCTGATTAAAAAAGATTACATCAGAAACTGTATTACCCTCTACATCGCCGATTACAACCGTAGAAGATCCAATCTGCTTTATGCTGTTCGGCTCTAAAACAATTGTTGGAGTAGAACGCGAGATTTTAGAAAGAAGCTGCTTATATTTTACATTCGAAAGAACCTGAAGATAGTCGTTTACAAAAAAAGATACGGCAAAAATTATAATACCCAGCGTGATTACAGGAATAAAAATGTATTTATATGCAAAGCCCGAAGCACGGATAATAAAAATCTCATTGTCGCTCATCATGCGGCCAAGACACATTAAAAACCCGATGAGTGTTGCAAAAGGAACCGACTGCGAAACGATTGCCGGAATACTGTAAACCATAATCATGATTACGTCGTTTACCGGCGCATGTTTTTTAAGAAGGTCCTCGCCTATTAAAAGAATATTGTTTACAAAGAAAATTACAAATAAAAAAAGAAAGGCAATAAGAAAGTAATTAAAAAGCTCTTTAAAAATATATTTAAGAAGGATGTGACGCCCAAGTTCCTTTGGCTTACCAGGTCGCTTTATAAGAGAAGAAACTTTTTCCTGTATGATATTTTTAAACGCCTGTAGATCCAAAACCGCCTGAACCTCTTTCTGTCTGACTAAGAGAATCTGCCTTACAGAATTCCGCCTGAATCACCGGAGCAACAATTATCTGTGCAATTCTGTCTTCGTGAGCAATTGTAAAATCCTCGTCTCCAAGATTTACTAAAAGAATTCTTAACTCCCCTCGGTAATCGCTGTCTATTGTACCCGGAGAATTTAAAACTGTAATACCGTTTTTAAAAGCAAGTCCCGATCTTGGTCTAACCTGAATTTCATATCCTTCGGGAATCTCATAAAAAACTCCGGTTGGAATCATGATTGATTTTCCGCTTTTGAGTGTAACAGGTCCGTCGGGAAGAAAAGCATAAACATCTGCACCTGCCGCACCAGAAGTCTTATATTGCGGGATTATGGCACCAGGCGTTGCAGTATATTTAATCTTAATTTTATCCATAATCCTTATTTTAATACAAAATCAAGATAATTTAAATGTCAAAGCGGACTAAAGAAGTTTATTTAAGCCCACCCCAATTTTCAAAAAATCCCGGCACCGGAGTTTAATTTAAAATAAGTTATTTCCAGGTGTCGTGGCCGTCTCCGGTTATAGGAATCTGGTCTCCAAGATAAGTCGGTTTTACATCAAACAAAACATCAAAAAAAGCTTTTACACGTGCAAAGTATTCACGGATATTCCATGCAACAAGGGTTCTCTTACGAAAATCTTCAATAGCCGGAGAGATATAACCTACAGCATCAAGACCGAGCTTTCTTGCAATATAAACAGCCCTGTAAATATGAAACTTCTGAGTTACAATACAGCAGTCAGTTACACAGAAAACATCCCTTGCCCTGTACATTGTCTCGTAAGTACTAAAGCCCGCATGGTCCATAAAAATCTTATCTTCTTCTACCGTGTGCATCTGAAGAACATATTTTCTGGCCGTGTTTACCTCATCATAGTTCCACTTACCGTGATCGCCCGAAATCATAAATTTAATTACAGTACCCTTCTGAAGTAAATCAACTCCCGCCTCTATCCTGTCGCGAAGAACATGAGAAACCGAGCGGTTATTTACAACAGAGGCACCCGGAACAATCACCGCATATTTTTCGGGAACATCCTTAATATCAGAAAAAATATATTTCTTAGAAAAGTTGATTACATAAAGATTGATTGTGAGTGTAAAAAGAATAAAGAGTACACCGAGGACTAAAAGACTTCTGATGATTTTTCTAAATGCTTTCTTTGAAGATTTATCTGATGATTTTTTTGCTGGCTTTTTAGAAGTTTTTTTAGAACGCATAAACTGTTTATACAGAAAAATCAATTCTGTGTATGTCTTTTCCTCCCAAAGTGATTATATAGCATTTTAAGCATGCTCTTCAATAAAATGCCCGATTTTATTAAAAATTTTTCTTTTTTCAAAAACCGATTTATAATAGCAGTATGATATCAAAACAAAAGATAAAAGAATTTTTTGGTATAGGAAAGCATTCAGATTACCTCAATAAATTTTTTGACGAAGCAAACATAAGATCAAGCATTTATGTTACATCGGTAATCATCGTTTTAGAGCTTTTTATGATTGGCAACGTACTTTTCCGCCAGCTTTCCGAAGAAACAAGAAGAAGCCTTCAATGGCTTATAACTCACCTTGCATGTTATTCAGTTTTACTCGCGTCCTCCCTTGCTCTTTTTATATACTCCGTAATTCACATCAAAAAAAAGACCTATAACAGAAAGACATGGGAATTCCTAAAATACGTTTTTTCGATTGTGGCCATAGTCTTTGGAATTTACATTTCTTTTATGGATTACCAGAAGGGCGAACAGTTTATTACGCTGATTACAATGACGATTTTTGTCTTCTGCTTTGTTGTATGGCGCCCCGTATATTCAATCTTTCTTTTAGTCGTAACCTACTGGCTTTTCTTTTATATCTGTAATTACTATCTTCCTGCCTCTTACGCAACAAGGGTAAACCTTTCGATTATTTTTATAACCCTTCTGATGAATGCAATAAATGCCTACAGACAGAAATACAGCGAAGCTACAAAAGAAGAAAAGCTTGAGCACGTGCAGAACATCCTTTTAAAGCTTTCGATCAGCGATGAAATTACAGGAATTGCGAACATGCATTACTTTAGGAGTCAGGCTCTGGAGCTTTTGCACAATAAAGCAACGGAAATAGATAAACTGATATTCCTCTATCTTGATATCGAAAACTTTAAAATCCTGAACGAAAAATACGGCTTTTGGGAAGGAAATAAATTCTTAAAAAGCTTTGCCGAAATGACAGAAAAAGTTTTTGAAGGCTCAATCGTTGCTCACTTTTCGAATGATAATTTTGTCGTTCTTACAAAAAAGGATGCAGTTCCCGAAAAACTCCAGACAATCAGGCGTAATATCCTTGGAATGAATTACGATGTAAAGCTCGGTCTTAAAGTAGGAGCCTATATTCCGGAAAACCGCGACTGTCTTCCTGTTATTGCCTGTGATCGCGCCCGCTATGCATGTAATACGATTAAAAAACATTACAACAACGACTACTGCGAATACAACAGCACAATGGCAAATAATTTCCAGAAAAAGCAGTACATCATAAACAATATTGATTCTGCAATTAAAAAAGGAAACATCAAGGTTTACTATCAGCCTGTTGTAAATACGGAAAACGGAAAGCTCTGCGGACTCGAAGCACTTGCAAGATGGGATGACGAAGAATACGGATTTCTTTCCCCTGCAGATTTTATCCAGACACTCGAAGAATACCATCAGATTTCCAAGCTTGATTTATACGTTGTAGAAAGAGTCTGCCTGAATATGGTGAACGCCCGCGATAACGGAATAAAGCAGCTCCCTGTTTCCTTAAACTTTTCGCGCCTGGACTTTAGCCTTCCAAACCTTGTAGACGATGTTGATTATTATCTAAAAAAATATGACATAGACAAAAAGCTGATTCACATAGAAGTTACCGAAAGCACCCTTTCCGACAACGATGAACGCTTAAAAGAAACCTTTAATAAATTCCGCACAAACGGCTACGACCTCTGGCTCGATGATTTTGGTGCCGGTTATTCAGGCCTGAATGTCCTTAAAGAATATGATTTTGATATGATGAAAATCGACATGAAGTTTTTAAGGGATTTTTCCGGAAACGAAAAAGCAAGAAAGATTTTAAGAAATATAATCAGCATGGCCAAAGAAATCGGAATGTGCACCCTAACCGAAGGAGTCGAAACCCAGGAAGCCTACGAATTCCTGAAAGAAAACGGCTGCGAAAAAATCCAAGGCTACCTCTTCGGCCGCCCCATGCCCGACACCGAATTCCTAGAAAAACTAAAATCCAACCTCTACCAACTCGACCTTTAACGTAAAAAATTTATATAGCGAGGAAGCATAACTATCTATACCAGTTGATTTATGCGCACAAAAAAAACGGGCTTGCTCTGCGTGTTTTAGCTGGGCACCCCATCCAATTTTTCCCGTTAACTATTTATGTAGCGAGCGGGAGCATAATTCTATACCAATCTGATTTATGTGCAGCAAAAAAAAGAGGCTGTCCTGCGTGTTTTTAGCTGGACAGCCTCTTTTTTTTGCGAAAGCATAAATCAATATTTAAACCAATTCATGCTCCCCGTCGCATATATAAATTAGCGTGTATAGGTCCAATACAACCCAAACGACCAGTTACCATACTGTGTATTGTTATACATAGTTCTCTGCTGATAGTCGAGGTAGATTGCTACATCGTTATTGCTATTAACCTGCATGTCTGCATATGGTCTGATGTCGAATACTGTACCACCGTTATAGTTTTTTGTAACAGCATATGTAAAAGCACCTAAGTGGTGAGCATTTCGTTCAAGAGGATCGTCTGAATCCCAGTATTTATTTTCTGCACCAAATGCGAAAGAAACCCATGTACCAACGTTGAACTGTTTGTTGATTGCAAAATCAATTCCAGAACCAAAGTAGAATGCGTTAGAGTATGAATCATCTTCGTAGAATGTCATTCCGAATTCTGGTGTTACAGTCATGTTAAGACTTGGAATACCGATTACAAAGTTTGTACCAATTCCGTTGATACCGTTATCAGCATCGTTTCCAACATTGTTCATTGCATAGAAGATATTCCATTTAAGATTCTTTCCAAGGAAGAGTTCAAGACCTGCAAAAAGATCACCGCTTCCAGAACATACTCCATCATAAGCAAAGCTTAATGTGAATAAATCCATTGGGTGAACAGAAAATCCTGCGCTAAAATCAAAACCACCTACAGAAGTTGGAGAAGGAAGAGCAAAACCTATCTGGAAGATATCTTTATAAGTATATCTTGCACCAACAGCAGTACGTGCATAAGTATTTGCATAGTTTACAAAACCTGCAACATCTGTATTTCCAGGGAAAGCATATTTTAACCCACCCTGTTTAACGTGAGCGCCTTTTCCCCAGTAGTAGTCACCACAAGCAGGAGCAACACCAACCTTCCATTCAAGACGAGTACCAACACCAATGTCTAAACCAGCTAAAGGATGCCAGAGGAAGTTTACATAGTAAGCATCTGTTAATGAATCATCAATACTTGTGGAACAGAAATCAGAACAGCGGTTAGCAGCATAGAATGCAGTTTTTGGTGTAAATTCAATAAATCTTGAACCATTACAATCAAAATCAATAAAGAGACCCCAGTTTACCATTCCTTCCATTGTAAACTGCGCAATGTCAACTCTTGCCTGAAGAGTATCTGTAAAACCGTAGAAAGTAAAATCTTTTTCTTCTGTGTCAGGAGAACCTGCACCTGCCCATAATGTGTTACGAACACCTGTAGAACCCATTACCTGAGCAGACAAAGAAACCATTGTCAAAGCCATTAAGGCACCTAAAATAATCTTTTTCATAAAAAAAGACCTCCAGATAAATTGTGAAAAATATACTCCAGAAACGGAGACAGAACGATTTATAAATTGACTTAAAATTTATGAATTCTAGAATACTATAGTGGAAAAACCCGATAAGGTCAAATAAAAAAGGCCGCCCCAAAGGACGACCCTGTATACATAGCCGCTCGCATAGTCTCGCGGCTCAGACGTTCTTTCGTTGAACCTAAAGCGACCCGCTGTCGCAACTCGCTTTTTAACGGTTCTCCGATTGTAGGCTTACCATTTCTTTTCGATTGTGTCGCAGATGTTCAATTCGCCTTCATCCATAGCAAAGAACTTAGCCTTTGTCATGTCTGGAACAACGTTTACTGAATCTCCTAAGCGGAATTCTGCATTTGCTGTTGTCTTAGCGATGATTGACTGACCTTTGTTAGAAACAAGGTAGAGGTGTGTTTCAGCACCAAGCGGTTCCTTGTTAGTAATCTTCATCTGCATATCATCTTTTGCAACTGGTTTTTCTGTATATTTGAGGTCTTCCGGACGAATACCGAAAGAAACTTCTTTTCCAACATATGCTTTAAGAGCTTTAGCCTGAGCATCTGTAGGGTTGATTTCGAAAGAACCTTCGTCACAAACGATCTTTCCGTTCTTTTCAAGAACTTTTACTGTAAGGAAGTTCATTGGAGGTGTACCGATGAATCCTGCTACGAATTTGTTGATTGGGTTATTGTAGAGGTACAATGGAGCACCGATCTGCTGGATAACACCGTCTTTCATAACAACGATCTTTGTACCCAAAGTCATAGCTTCGATCTGGTCGTGTGTTACGTAAATCATTGTAGCCTGAAGTCTGTTGTGTAAAGCAGCAAGTTCAGAACGCATTGTTACACGAAGTTTAGCATCAAGGTTAGAAAGTGGTTCATCGAACAAGAATACTTTTGGATTACGAACGATAGCACGTCCTACAGCAACACGCTGTCTCTGTCCACCAGAAAGAGCCTTTGGCTTTCTGTCGAGGTACTGTGTAAGGTCGAGCTGTTTAGCAGCATCGCGAACACGGCGATCAATTTCTGTCTTATCCATCTTGCGGATCTTAAGACCGAATGCCATGTTATCATATACAGTCATATGTGGGTAAAGAGCGTAGTTCTGGAATACCATGGCGATATCACGATCCTTTGGAGGAACGTCGTTCATTTCGATACCATCGATGAACAATTTACCGTCTGTAATGTCTTCCAAACCAGCAATCATACGTAATGTTGTTGATTTACCACAACCAGAAGGACCTACGAATACGCAGAATTCCTTGTCTTCAATAGTGATATTAGCGTTGCTTACAGCACGAACACCGCCGTCGTAAACTTTACCAATACCTTTAAGTTCTACTTTTGCCATTTAATGTGGCCTCCTTATTCGACTCGTTTGAGCCTAGGGTTATATTATTCTTCTATTGTAACCCGAACAGCCGCATAAGTCAAAGGAATTTAAGACAAAATCGTACAAAAATTTAACAATTAATGGCTTACAATTTCTGTCACTACATTTCCATTTTGCATTTCAAATGTTACTGTATAATTCTGGCTGTATTTATTTGACAACGACATTTGATTAGCATCATTTGTAAGTAAGTACCATTCGCTCACACCTGACGCAGAATTATTCTTCAAATCTTCCCACTCGCCAAGTTCGCAATAATAAAAGTAAAAATCATCTCCAAAATCATCAACCTGCGATTTTGTATAAATACCTTCGCAGGAAACATGAACAGTTGAATTAGGACCTACAGTTTTAACACTTGAGCTCGTTTTTAAACTGTGATTATAATCTGTCATAAATACAAAAGTATAATCTGTATTATTCACAACCGAAACATCTGCCACTGCAGGCGAAAGGTCACATCCCATAAAACATAAAGATACAAGGACCAGAAGTCCAAACAACATTTTTTTCATTTTTCACCCCTATTTAAAAAACGTTTATTGTACAAGCTTCAAAATAATGAATCACACAAACTTTATTATCCCCCCCCCCCCGTACATTTTTGTCAACTTAATTTTTTTAAGGTGCCAACTGATTATTTATTTAAGAAGGGATTCTATTTTTTGTGCTGCAGCATTCAGATAATCACATTCAAGGCTTTCTACATCACCTGCGTCCACTGCCTGGCATGTCTTTTCTTCCATAGGGATGCGTGCAAGAACAGGAAGATTAAAGCTTTCTGCAATCTTATCGATATTGCTCTTACCAAATACAGTGATTTCCTTTCCGCAATCCGGGCATTTTACATAGCTCATATTTTCTACAAGACCAAGGATAGGAATATTCATCAGGTTTGCCATATTAACTGCTTTTTCTACAATAACGCGGACAAGCTGCTGTGGAGAAGAAACAACGATGATTCCATCAATAGGAAGCGACTGGAATACAGTAAGAGGTACATCCCCTGTTCCAGGTGGCATATCTACAAACATAAAATCAACATCCTTCCAGATTACATCAGTCCAGAACTGTTTAACGGCTCCGGCAATAACAGGTCCCCTCCAGATAACAGGGTCTGTAGCATTCTGTAAAAGGAAATTCATAGACATAAGCTGAATACCGGAATCAGTAACAACAGGATTCAATGCTTCTTCGTTTTCGAGTGCAGTTGCTTTTTCTTCATCTACACCAAAGCTTTCAGGAATAGAAGGTCCTGTAATATCAGCATCAAGGATGGCAGTCTTAAAACCATGTTTATTTACCTTACTTGCAAGCATACTTGTAACAAGGGATTTACCTACTCCACCCTTACCACTTACAATTGCAATCACCTTTTTTACGCTGCTTTTTGGATTTAAATCAACATGAAAATCTCTCTTTTCGCAATCCTGACTGCAGCTGGAACAGTCATGTGTACATTCTGCCATATATACTCCTAAAAATAAATAATCAAAAAAATTTGAGTAGTCTAACGTTGAACGAAAATTACTCAAGACCTTATATTAAATAAAATTCTGTCTTTCGTAAACTGCTTTTATATCATTAGAAGCTTTTAAAATTACGCGTGCAATCTCGGGATCAAGGGCTGTCCCTTCAAGTTCCTTTATAATCTCGAGCATTTTGTCAAAGGTAACAGGTGCTCTGAATGCTGCTCCAGTCAAAAGATTATCGATGTAGTTTGCGCCGGCCATAACTCTTCCTGCAAGAGGGATTTTTTCTCCAGAAAGCCCGTAAGGATAGCCGTTTCCATCCCAACGCTCATGATGATAGAGTGTCATATCGCAAAGGATTTCAAGATAATCGTGATTCATCTGCGACATATTTGCCTTAATCAGGTTATAACCAAAAATAGGATGAGTATGTAAAATCTTAGTTTCCTTGTCGTTCAGAGCGCCCTTTTTATTAAGGATTGAATCAGGAATGGAAATAACCCCGATATCATGAAGATAAGAAGCTGTAACGTAATTGAATACCGTGTTGTCTGTAAGAATATCAGAATATTTTTTATTTCGCTGAAGGTAATTACAGATGATTTCTACATAGTTTGAACTTCTGGCAAGATGCTTTTCGAGCCCTGCCTGTTTCTGAGAAAGCATTGCAACATAACTTGCAGTAATTTCACGCTGAGAGTTAAAAGCCTTTACGACTTCTTTATAATCAGTGTCGACGATTGTAGTATTTCGGGAAGCAACAATGAGTACAACGCAGGCAACAAGACAATATTCAATAGTAAGACCTGCTGTATACTGAGTAAGCCATCGCTCCGGAGTAATGCCGCTCGTATATCCTGGAATAAGGAAGTAGGCTCTGTGGATAAGACTTATAATCATAAGTATATAAGAGATGATTAAAATCTTTATGCTGAATTTTCTGTCCAGATAGATACAGCTTAAAAGAGGTACAATGATATACGAAATATAAAGAAGACTTCCCTGCCCTATTGAAATTATAATTACATTGGTTTCTACCGTAAAAAGGATGATGTATTTAATCACAGAAGAATAAGGCCTTATTTTTTCAAAGATGAATGCAATACAGTATCCGCAGATAAAGATGATTAAATCTATATAAATGAGTTTAATATCAAATTCCGGGAAGATTCCAGACTGACGGCCAAGCAGTAAAAACGGGATGGCAATTAAAAACCAAAGGATTATGCGCATGATGAATTTATTCTGCTTGTATTCGTTTGTCTTAAAAAATCGCTCAAAGGAATCGTTAAAATTCTTCATCGGTTAAAACCCCTCCATCCCTAATAACACGAACTTCTGTATCACATTCTAAAAGGGTATCGACAATAACAGGATCCAGTGCAGAACCAGCCATATTTTTAATGATTGTAAAAGATTCCTGAATAGAAAAAGCCTTTTTGTAAGAACGGACAGAAAGAAGCGCGTCGAGGATATCTGCAATAGTCATGATTCTGGCACAGATTGGAATTTCATCACCTATAAGGCGATTAGGATAACCTGTTCCATCCATGTGCTCGTGATGACAAAGCGACATATCCCTTGCAATTTCTATAAGCTCAGGATCCATAATCGGGCGCATTTTTTTCTCGATAAATTCTGCTCCGTCTCGCGGATGTCTTTGAATTATACTGAATTCCTCTTTAGTAAGAGTTCCTTCCTTATTAAGAATATCATCAGGTACACAGATTTTTCCTAAATCATGAAAAGGAGCTGCACTTACCATTATGGGGAGTGTGTGTTCATTTACAACTTCGGGATATAAATTTTTCTGCATGAGTTTGATACACAAAAGCCAGACATATTCCGAAGTCTTTTTAATATGTTCACCGGTATTTTCGTCCTTTGCTTCGATGATGTTTGCAAATCCAAAGTTAAGCTGATTCTGGACATTCTGAATGGTACGCTTGTGTTCATAAATCGAAATCAAAATTTTTCTGATTGAAAAAGAGAGATAAAAACAGAATATTCCAAAAAGACTGAATTCCAAAGCCCCTGCTGCCGTATGATTAATTCCCCATTCTTCCAGTGTTGTTTCGATCTGTGAAGCCGGAAGAAGATTCGCACGAATTGTAAAAGAAATCATCATAAATACAAAGGCAATGATTTCTACCTGGAAAGTAAAAAACTGATCAAAGTACATGCAGCTTAAAAGAACAATCAAAACATAAGTAATATAAACAATTACACCGTTTAATATGGAAAGAGAAAAAACTGCAATCTCTATACCAACGATTAAAAAGTATTTATTAAAACGGCTGTCCGAATGTTTTTTAGTAACAAAATAAAAGAAAAAGGCAAAGAAAATGGCAATTGCCCAGGATATGAAAAAATTACCCATCGGGAAACTGTTATAAATTTTAAGCTCACGCAGAATCCACAAAACCGGATAAACCAGGGTAAGCAAAAATGCAAGACGGGTAAGAATAGAATTTACATTTTTTTCGTTAGACTTAAAAAAGTTCTCTAAGCTTTGGTCCATTACAAATATTATACATTCAAAAAGCGTAAAATCAAAATAAAAAGATATAAGTTCGTGATTATATGATTATAATGTGATGATTATAAAGCAGGAGAAAGTGCCGTTAAATTAAAAAAGCCACAATCAAACGCGTTTGACTTGTGACCTTATAAAAAAAATTAAAAAAACAGTGATAAATCAATTAGCTTTTACACTATGATTTATCCAGTAAATTAATAGTAACCCGAGGATGCGCATTTGTCAAACTTTTTTTTACAATTAAGTAAAACACCCTAGAGTGTAATTCTGGGCATAAAAAAACGCGGCCCGTAATAAACCGCGTTTTGTATAAAGCATATAACCGACTAACGTTTTGAGAACTGGAAGCGGCGACGAGCACCCTTCTGTCCGTACTTTTTACGTTCAACCATACGTGAGTCACGTGTGAGGTATCCGTTAGCTTTAAGAGATGTACGTGCATCTGGATCAATCTGAACTAATGCGCGTGAGATTCCGTGTAAACATGCAGCAGCCTGTCCGTTCAAACCACCACCTGTAACGTTGATTAAGATGTCGTATTTAGAACCCATTGAAGTTACTAAAAGAGGCTGATTTACAACCTGAACCTGTTCTGCTGTTGCAAAATAGTCTTTTACATCTTTACCGTTTACAACGATTTTTCCTGAGCCGTCTCGAACAAATACACGAGCTACAGCTGTTTTTCTTCTACCTGTACCAATAGCAATATTCTTTACCATCTTTTACTCCATTAAAGTTCGATTGGCTGTGGATTCTGAGCAGCGTGTGGGTGTTCAGCACCAGCGTAAATCTTAACATTGTCCATCATCTTGCGGCCAAGACGTCCGTTTGGAAGCATTCCTGCAACTGCAATCTTCATTGGATCTTCAGGATGTTTTTCCAATAATTTTTCGTATGTGTGAGCGCGAAGTCCACCTACAAAGCCTGTGTGGTGATAGTAAATCTTTTTAGTTTCTTTTCCACCTGTTACAGCAGCTTTTGCAGCATTGATGATAACTACAAAGTCACCCATCAACTGATTTCTTGTAAATGTAGCTTTGTTTTTACCACGTGCAATTGCAGCAGCTTTTGCGGCAACACGTCCGAGTGGTTTTCCTTCTGCATCAATAATGTACCATTTGCGAGCCTGTTCAGCTTCTTTAACAAAGATAGTTTCCATGATATACCTTACTTAAAATAAAAGTTAATCGCGAAAAATGAATCTGTGCATCTGATTCAAAAAACGCAAGATTTACGGATGAGCAGTCCATAAAATCTTTTAACGGGTAAAATAATTTAACAAATTTTCGCGGAATGTGTCAATACAATAAACTTAAGATTATAGAAGAATGCTAGAGATTTCTGATTAGTTATCAGATGATGTATCTTCCTTTTTTGCTTCTTTTTTATCTTTGATATCTGCAGCGCCAATAAAAAGACAGATAAGGCCGATGAATGCAGATAATACAGGAGCACATCCCTTTAAAAAAGCGATAACTTCTGCGCCCCACGCAAGCGGGCATGAAGGAAGAACAGCAAATACTGTAAAACCGATAAATATAAGTCCAAGAATAATAGAAATCATAAATTACCTCTTTTTTATCTTATTCCAAAAAGAAATCTTTTACAAGTAAGATTAATAATCAACCGTAAACGGAATATAAATGCTGTACGGAACGCCCATGTATTCAAAGTAGATGTAGACTGTATATTCGCCTTCCGGCCAGTCTGCTGAACCCTTTAATTTTCCATTGTTTAATGTTGCCGGAGTTTCTACTGAACTATAATATATTTTAGCAGTGTAATTTTGGAAATCAGGATCTGTTATAGTTTGTAATACATGATTAGAAGCGAAGATAACTTGATTAGCATCTGTTTCTGAGTCATACCATAACTTTATAGTAATTCCGATTTCAAAATCCGGTGAAGATAAAGTTATAACAGGAGAGCTTGGGTTAGATGCATATAAAGTTCCATCCGAATAACCATTAAAAATAACTCCAAATTTAGCAATGAAGTTCGTAGGTATTCTAATTCCGCCTCCTCCGAACGTTGCATAAACAAGCTTACCGGTATTATCAATCTTCCAGCCCGCAGTTGATGTAGAGGCATCGTAAGTTGAGTCTGGAAGGACGAATTTTGGAGCAATTTCTGCAAGATCTACACCTGCTGATTCTGTATATAAAAGTTCATGGCTCGTAGCAGTATCAAAATCGCTTAATGTACCTGTAGCACTTTCGTCACCGAGAATCAGGGAAGCAATCTTCGTTGAACCACTAGGTACACCATTAACTTTTATTTTTGCTCCCTTATTAATTGAAATAACCGTTGACTCTCCAAAAGCTTTATTCCTGAATTTCAAATTCCCCTGGCGTATATATGCAATATTTGCCCTCTGATCCAAGGCTGTTGCAGAAGCATCGCATGTACAATTGGTAAAACTATTATTCTGGTCTAAAAACAACTCAGGAGAAGAACCATCGTTATAGAAAAGACCACCTTTTTTTGAATAAATATCATAAAAATTATTATTCTGGACTCCACTCCCTGTCATCCTTCCTATATTTAGTGTACCTGTATTTTTTATGACAGACCCTTTTTCTACACTTCCGTCAGAAGCTATACTTTCAAAACGAACTTTTTGTTCTATATTCAAAGTTCCATTATTAACAATAAACGGAGAATTTGCAGTAACCTTATCTTTATTTCCATTAATAGCTAAATCAGTCCAGGTTACTGTAGTTCCCGAAGGAATTTCTATAAGTGTTCCCTTTACACCTTCTGCACGTTTTATGATTACATTGTGATAGTCAGATATTGTTATAGTATTTAAAGTCGTCAATTCTATAGGATCCGTAATCTTATTCATTAAATAGATAGAATTACCAGAAGTATTCGTCATCTCATCTTTGGCTAATTCTTTTGCTTTACTAACACTCTGTACCGCAGTTCCAGCAGAAAGTCCGTCGTTGTTATCGTTTCCACCTACAGGGTCAAGATAAATGTTTTTGTAGGTCCAGGTAGCAGTAATAACTAAAAGACTGGAAATTGGAGTAGCAAGCCCGATAGAGTTCCAAGTACCATCTGGTTGAAGTGTTAGTGGTGTACCATCATGAAGATCTAAAGGGGTTGTATATTTATATCCTGCAAATTCAAAGTCTTCAGCTTTATAAGAATCCGGAAGTTGGGGTGGTGGTAAAGAAGTTGCTACAGACATATTTATATATTTACCGTTTGAATCAGAAAGAATATCTATTCCGTCTATAGTTCCAATGAATTCATTATCCTTCATCTGAGGCATTTTTATATAAATCTTATAAAATTCTGGTCCCCAGACAGGATAAAAATCTTTATCACCCTCTACACTATCCGGAAATGAATTAGAAGCACCATCATCAAAGGAAAGAATAAAATCGTATGGATTTTCTAAAGGTCCACATACTTTTGAGCGGTTTCCTTCATTTGTCCAACCATAAAAACTATAATTATTTCTTGCAGGACGCAGCTGCTGTATATCTTCCTTAAGTCTTTTGTAATCATAACCGTGACGGCATTTTATTGTATATTTATTGCTTTCCTTTGTTTTTGTGATTATACCATCTGGATCATTATACGTATCTGGTACAGAGTCAGTCCAGGATTCATCTGCAATAACAGGAGTTGTATCAAGATTAAAGGTAAGTGAACGGACATTGCGATACAGGGTAACATTTATTTTAGTAGAACCGTCTCCTGCAATTGTAAATGATTCATCATGATTGGAAGCATGCTCATATATACCAGTAGTAGTACTTCCCGACAAAGGACTACCCACCATATTCTGATACTCAGTTACTTGATTTACTAACCATGGATCATCTGTTGTACCAGAATATGATTTATCAAACTCATCATATTCATTATCATAAATATTCTGCAGTTTATAATGGAAGGTATATTTTGTATCTGTATTTGGTGCCCAATCAGTTGAATCAAGATAAAAAACCAGATAAATTCCCGTATCTTTTGGAGGAACGACACATCTTTCAACAACATAAGTAGATGGATCCCTGCTTACAATATCATTAGATAAAGCATCTCCATATTTCCATTTTCCTGTCAGATGATAGCCAGGACGAAGTTTATAAAGTTCTTTACTTCCAGTTTGTGGAAAATCATCCTGAGTTAATTCAGTTCCTATTAAATAAGGGATTTTAAGTGGATCTGGAGGGGAAGTAACTGTATATATATTGACAGGATAAAAATCAACAAAAGTCATCAACTTTTCATCAAGGTCATCCTCCAGACCGCCGAACCATTCAACCTTGCAGGAGGTAAAAAGACTTGCAAAAATTAAAAGAGAGAAAATCAGAAATGTCTTAAAAAAACTTTTTTTTGTCAAAACCTGTTTTTCCTTAAAAATCCTTTAAAACCTTGCCCCAATATTTATAACCGGAATTAAAAGCGGAGTAATTTTGCCTGAATCAAAAAGAACGGAAAACTCTGCCCCCGCTTCTACGCTGAAATACTTAAACGGATACCACACAAGATAAGCTCCCGTAAGCGCACCCGGATAAGTATAACTTACAACATCATATTGAACGCCGCCAATCAAGAGAACTTCCTGTGTAAAGCCCAAGATAGCGCCGATTTTTACGTTTAAATCAAGTATATCATCAATAAATTCATACTGCCACAAAAAACTCAATTCGCAGAATTCTGTAGGAAGATTGATGTCTATCATGCTGTTTTTATAATTTACGGTTGTTCCCTGAGCTCCAAGCTCAAAACCAAGATTAGATTTTTCAAAACGAACCGGGAAGAAAGAAATTTTAAAATTGATTACAGGCGTTACAGAAGTCTGATTATTATATTTTGTAAAAACCGACTGACCAAAGCTGAATAAAACACCGGCACCCGCCTGAATATTTATATACTTCATCTTATGGGGCTTTTTTACAAAAGCTATGTCGAGTAAATCTGTTTCTGTCGTAAGGCCGCCCGGATTTGTGATTTTGATTTTATAATCAGGCTTTTTAATCGGAGGAAAGACAACTACCTTAGCACCGGGATATTCGGGATCTTCCTGGATTTCGCCCGGGATTTCTTCGTTAGTCTGGGGGTCTACAAGAACAACGACAGATTCGGGGGTGATTGAATCAAGGTCTACAGGGATTACAAGATTTTCGTTTGAACCTTTTTCTACCTGCACGCTGTCGCGAACCTTTACCTTTGGCTCAAGGGCTCGGGTAATTTCGAACTCACGCCAGTCACTCACACTTGTTTCGCGCCCCAGAAAATCGTATGCATAGACACGGTAGCGGTAACGGCCGGGCTCATAGGAAAATTCTATAAAGGTTTCTGTTGTATTAAAAAAATGTGTTTTCTGGATAGAAGATGGTTCTGCAGTTGTTACAGGAGTCTTTTCTCCGGGTGCTGCGTTGTCTGTATCGGGAGTCTCTTCACCGGAAGACTCTCCATCAGCCCCGGAAGCCTCTTCTTCCGATGTAAGCCCCCCATCACCTGCATCGGGTATATCGAGCTCTAAAAGTTCAATTTCTACCTTATACTCCATGGCATTGGGTTCACTTTCCCACTCTACCCTCTGTTTAAATCTTGACTGGGCAGAAAGGGGCATGCAGAAAAGAGCAAAAAGAAAAACGAATCTTACTTTTTTAATAAAATCATTCACCATATTGCTTTCCAGGATCTTTTGTCTTTACCTTTTCAGGCAGAGGAATATCAATTGTAAATTTGCGTATTCCTTCCTTACTGCTTTGAACAGCCTTCTTTCCGCCGTCTGTATTATAAGCGGTAACATGCCATTCAAATTCTCCAACATCCAGTATTTTAAGATCACTGAATTCAATCTGTGTCGATTTTAATTTCTGCTTTGAATAAACCTTCTTAAGCTTTCCGTTTTTGTCTTTATAATAAAGGTCAAAACTGTATTCCGTTGCATCAGGAACTTCATTCCAGCTAAAGCTTATTGTTCTGTTATTCCTTAAATATTCTGTGTTGATTACAAATCCGCTTTCCGGTGTTTTAAGATATGGAGTTGCGAGAAGCGGAATTGTAGAAATCGTAAATCTTCTGTAGCCCGAATTCATCACGTATCCTTCGTTTGAACTTGCATTTACAGCCCATTCATAAGTTCCCGTAGATAAATCAGAAACCCTCACCTGTCTTGAAGGATTATTTACTGTCTTTACGGTGAGAGTTGAACCGTCCTTTAATACCTTTCTTAAAACAAACTGAGTCTTATCTGCCTTGTCCCCGTTTTTCCATGTAAATACTAAATCTTTTGTAAGTGCAGCCTTACCGTCTATTCTTTCTCCCTGGGCAGGGCTTACCAGTGTAACAGGAACCGGAGTTCTTAGTTTAAAGCTTACTTCTCTTTTTTCTCCCGCCCTGTAATCAGAAATATCTGATGAATCTGCAAATGCCTGAACACTACAGATTAAAGGCTGTCCTTGTGAAGAAATAGAGAAGTCCGATGGAAGCTTTAATGTATTTTTAGTTCCGTATACTGCATCTCCTTCGTATAAAACCTTCTGAGATTCTGGGTCTACAATCTTTGCCTTATAATACTGTGCCTGAGTAACCGGCTTCCATGTGATATTGAGTTCGCGGTTTCCAGGTAAGATTACAGTTCCATCCAAAGGTGGCCATATAACTTCAGGAGCAGCAAGTTGATTTCCAATATTGATTGTCTGAACACCGGAGTATTCTGCTGGTACTTCACTTCCTTCGGGTTTTACTGCAACGCGCCAGAAATAAGCGCCTTCTGTAAGCTGTACATTTTCTGCTTCTGTTTTCTTTGTAGAAATCTCCAGAACGTTATCATTAAACGACTTATTCTTGGAAATCTGGAAGACCGATGTTATATTCTGACCATCAAATTCGCTCGAAACAACCCACATAAACTGAGTCTTATGAACACGGTCTTTTTCTACTATGAATCCTTCCGGCGGATAAACAAGATGAGTTTTCTGCGGAACAACCTGCTTTACAACAAAGGAACCAACGTTAGATTCCGAAGCATGCTTTTCTGTCGGAGAATTTCGCACAACCTTCCAGTAATAAGTTCCTTCGCTCATTGTCTTTGTGTTTACTGTTTTTACAAAGCGGTTGTATTCGGTGTTTTCTATAAAATCTATATTTGAAAAATCCTTTGACTTAGAAACTAAAACCTTATATGCGGCATCCGGTACACTCGACTTCCACACAAAACTCAAAGCAGAATCCTGAGCCTGAATATTTACAACCGTATTATTCACAGGGTAAGAAAGAAGAGGCGATTTAAATTCACTTTCCTTAGAAACCGTAAAGAGAGAATAATTTGTCTGTGTTTTATATCCTACATTCTGAATATCGTAATAAGGAGTAACGCGCCAGTAGTAATCAGCTTCTTTAAGAACATCTGTTTTAAGATTGGTTGCCTGGGTTTCTGCGTTAAAAACTATGTTTGCAAAATTATTGTCCGATGCAACTTCGAGTTTATAGTGACTAACGTATTCGTTTCCTTTCCACGAAAAAGTAACATAAGGACGCTGTTTATCTATGGTTACCGTGCTCGACGCTGCAGGAGAAACAAGGATTACTTCCGGTACAGAGATGATGTTTACACTTCCGTCTGCCGCATCTTCCTTGTCTTCTTCCGGATAAGCCCTCCAGTAGAATTTTCCGGATGATTTTTGAACAACAAGGCTTTCACCTTTTTCCGAAACATAAGTTTCCTTAATCTCTGAAAAATCAGGGGTATCGGAAATTTCTATGATTATCTTCTGGTCCGCATAATCAGGTGTTACGCTAAAATTGTAATTTACAGGAACTTCATCCTTATCAAAAGAAAGAACATTTGCCTTTGCCGGAATGGAAGTTACGGTTACAGGAAGCATTTTTGAATTCCCGCCCTGCCCCTGCTTAATTGACTGACCTTCGGAAACAAGAACTTCTTCTCCGTCCGTACTCAAAAGAGAAGCCTGTCCGTTATAAACAACCAAGAGGTTATCGCTTGTATCGGATTTGGAATCTGCAGAAACATGAGTTCCGGATTTAATCATAACAGAAGAACCGTTAGACAAAAGAAGCTTTAAGCCCGAATCAGAATCTCCTGTCTGAACATCGATTGCACCGCTTCCAAGAGAAACAGAGATTTCTCCATCCTCCGAAACGAAAATCTGAATCATTGTGGATTCGCTTAATTCTAAAACAGTTTTTTCTTTATTATGAAAAGATACTGTTGCAAGAGCACCGTCTGCCGTTCTGATTGTATCGGCATTATAAATAGGAGAATGCTGCTGCACCCTTTCCCACACAACGCGGTCGTTGAATTTTCTTTGAGCAACCTTATATTTATACTGAATTTCCGCAATTTCTGTTATATCTGTTCTTGTGGTAAACGCATTCAGCTCTTTCCAGAAAAGTGAAAGGCTGTAATAACATGCCAGAAGACAGATTATTACAACAAAAAAATCAAGAAGTCTGGATCTTAACCTTACTTTCCTCTTCTTCAAGATTCACTCCACTATAATCTGGTTCCGGAATTCCCATAAGGAAACGAAGTTCACTGAGCGTCTTAGGACCATTAGGACCAACACAAAGCGCACAGTCTGCATCAACCGTAAATTCCGGATTAGATTTTTTAAAGAATTCTTCTATATTAAAGTTCGGCATATTTACAATACCGTAAAAGTGCTGTCTTCCCTTTCCCTTTACTTCGAAAGAAACAGGGATTTTTTCTACGATGATTTCGTTCTTTAAATTTTCTTTTCTGATTGTAAAATTATTTGCTTCGCAGCGGATGTATTCATATTTTAATAACTCGTAAGTATCCTGAGTCATGAGCATGTCAGTTCCGCAAGGCTTGTTAGAGCTTTCTGTTCGGCTTGCAAGGTTTACAGAATCACCAATCGAAGTAAATTCCATCTTATCGTTAGAGCCCATAAATCCTACTGTTGCACGACCGGTATTAATACCACATCCGATTCTGATTATAGGCTTGAATTTTGCATCTCCTTCTTCTTCGTGGAGTCTTGTAAATTCCAATGCCTTTTTATTGTATTCCATTAATGAATAGCGCATTGCGATTGCCGCAGTGATTGCCGAAAGCGCATCTTCTTTTCTGTGGCGTTCGTGGATTGTATAAGCCTTCTTGTATTCAGGAGAAAATGGATCAAGCTTTTCATAATCAAGGCTGTCGTCTCTGAGGACACCCCATGCCGCCATGATTGCATCTCCTTCGAATTTATCTACAGTTCCGCCTGCTAAAGAAATACAGTTTACCATGCGGCTCATGTAATCATTTAAAAAGCTGATAATTTCTGCTGCAGACTTATCGCCGAAGCGTTTATTAAATCCGTCTGAAATTGCTGTAAAGCCCCGGATATCGCTGAAAAAGATTGTGATATCTTTTAAATGAGGTTCAAAATCTATTTCCTTTAAGACGATTGCCTTTGTTACACCCTTGTTCGTAAGCTTTGTAAAGGTGTTGAGCATGTCACGCTCATCTTTTGTGCTGCTTGCAAGAACGCCTATTTCGTCTCCGCGTCTGTCGTCAAGGTAGTCAAAAAGCTTTGTGTTAAAATTGGCATTTTTGATTTCGTTTGCGACGTTCGTTAAAAGCTTAAGAGGGACAGAGAGCGAGCGGGAGAAGAGCCAGACTATGAGGATTGCGATGGAGAGGACAGCGAGCGTGATCCAGATGTTCTGTCTTGTTGTCTTATTAATTCCTTCGAGGATGATTTCTGTCTTTACTTCTGTTATGATTCCGCATCCACCTGTTTCCATTTTAGAAAAAGCACCGATGTATTCATCTCCGTCTTCTTCTACATAAGTAATCTGCTCGTTCGGATTGTGGGAGGTAATCATCTCTTTTACGATGTATTTATCTTTTATATTCTTTCCGCTTAAAACTGCATCAAGATCTGCGCTTACAAGGATATCTCCCTTATCATTAATAAGAGAAGAATTACTGATTGAGCCTGCAGAGAAACTGTTGATTAAAGATTCTGATGAAAATAAAACCAGAACGTTTTCTACATTTGCGCTGTTTGTAATCTGATAGTTGATGGAAATGAGCGAAGTCTGGAAGAAAGGCGATGCGTTCGAAATTACAACAATTCCGTTTCTTGCATAATCAATATCGTCTTTTACGGCATAAAGATATGAATCAAACAAAGCCTGACTTATTTCGTGGCTCATAAAGAACTGTCTGTTCACAAAAACCTGATTAAGGTCCATGAATGCGATTGCGGCAATATCCTTATTTCGTTCAAAAAAGATTCTTGCCTTAAGTTCACATTCTTCTGTGTAAAAATTTTCTTCGGCACAAAGGTCGTAGAACATTCCCGCATTATTCATGATTGAATTAAAACGACTTTCGCAGTCTGAAAGTGAACGTCGGTTGATTGTAAGGTTATTGTCTTCTGCATTGATTCTTGTATCCTGTGTAACAAAATATGAAACAAGGAAGGTAACAAGACCAAGAGAAACGATTACAAGCATAGAAATAATCGCTATCATCTTTACGCCAATCGGATGAGTAAGTTTCTTTTCTTTTTTAGGCTGAGTTTTTTTAACAGGTGTATAGTATTCGTCCTGGTTTTTATATTTTTTTGCCAGGCGGGCATTCTTTTTTGCAAGTTTCTTTTCTTTTTTTGCGTTCTTTTTTGCAAGTTTTCTGTCGGCCTTTTTCTGAGCCTTCATGCGCCTCTTACTTTTTCTGTCCTTTGCATCATAATACTGATCATCTAAAGGAACATCCCAGTCATAAATCTCTGAATTTTCTTCTTCTACGGGAAGACTTTCATCTTCAAAAGATTTTTCTAAAGATTTTTCAACTACAGGAGAATTATAGCGAGGGGCTGGTTTTACATCATTCTGAATGTTATGATTTTTGCTCTCTGCCGGTTTATCTTTTACACTGCCTTCCGGTGTTTTTTTAACACTGTTCTTTGGTGTGTCGTTTACACTGATTTCCGGTACTTCTTCGAGCTCTTCCAGAAAAATCTCTTTTACTTCTTCAAGCTCTTCTGTTTTACCGCTTCCAATAAAGCTGCCGTATGTTATTTTTTCGTTACTCACATAAATATTATAATATGAAACTGAATTTTCTACAATTATAATAAGAATCTACTTATTTTATGTGATTTTTTGTAAAGTCACCTTGTATAACGCATTTTTTTATGTAAAATAAAAAGCATGGAACAGATTATAGCATTCATCACATCATACGTTTCTTACTGGCCGGTTGTCTGCTTTTTTGCACTCCTTCTTGCCGGATTTAATCTTCCAATCTCCGAAGATGCAATGATTATCCTCTCTGCTACATTCGTACAGGCCGATAAGTCTTTACTCATACCAACCTATCTTGCACTTTATGCAGGAATCTTTTTAAGCGACATTGAATCCTATTTTATGGGAAAACTTTTATCCAAGGGTGTATTAAAGTTCAAATTCTTACAGAAAAAACTCACTCCTAAAAATGTTGAATGGGTTTCTTCACATCTGGACAAGCACGGATTTTTAACATTCATCGTATGCCGTTTTATTCCGTTCGGTGTAAGAAACATGCTTTTTATGGGCTCTGGCTTTGTAGGATTAAAACTCACAAGCTTCTTACTCTTCGACTCGATTGCAGCAGTTATCAGTTCTGCAACACTCTTCTCTCTTATTTACTTTATTGGAGAAGCAGCACAGAAAAACTTCCGTCTTGTGGGAATCATCTTATTTATAATTCTTGTTGCAGTAATTCTCTTCTTAATCATCCGCCACATAATCAAAAAGCAGAAAGCAAAGAAGATTGCCCAGTCTGATGAAAATTAGTTTTCTGGCTTAGGATTTTTCCATACCCAGTATTTTCTGTTTTGAACAAAGAAGATTGTTGCCCTTACAATCACGCTTACAAAAATATAAACAAGGCTCAAGATTATAACAACAGGGCTTTCCACCTTGAGCGCATATAAAACTGTGAGCACGACCGGAAGAATAAAATCAGGACAAGGATCTTTTTTCTTCATTACGATTGCAACTAAGAGCGCAGAAATATAATTGATGTTCAATAAAGAAAGTGTTAAGAACGGAATGTGATAGAATTTAACATCTGCACACGCCATGATGATTGCTGCTGTTCCTGTAAATAAAAGGTACATCCAGTATCTTACGCTTGCTCCACCACTTCTGATTAATGTTCCTACGATGTTTATGAATGCAAAAAGAGTCATAACAATCATCACAAGTTCCATAACTGTAAGATTTACAACTGCATTGCATGAAGAAAGGAAGCTGTTCTGAACAAAACCGAATGTTCCAAGATTCTGACTTACAAAATCTCTGATTGGTTTAAAATATGCAAGAGTGATAATCAAAGCAAGACTCAAAATTGTTTCTGTTGAGCTGAATTTACCAAAGTGCATCTTATGTTTTTTAAACTTTTCCCAGAATGTTGTTGCCTGAGTCACATAAGAAATAAAGAGTGCAAAATATGCTACAAAAGGATTTTTAATATCGTATGCAGCTATAATCGAAATAAGTAAAACAGCTGTTACAAATGTATCTAAAAAATGGTCCAGAAATTCGCCAAGCGGAGAACCTGTATGAGTTCTTCTTGCCTGTTCTCCGTCCATACAATCCCCAACTACATAAATAAAGATAAATATAGGGATTAAAAACCAGAGTGAATAATTCCCTCGTGTAGAGTGCATTGCAATGATGAACGAAAGGAATACGAGTGTATTCGAAAAGATTGTGATGATGTTTGCCGGGATGCTGTAAGGAAAAACTTTTAATAAGGGGCGAACAAGATATGGAATGATGATTCCATCTAAAAATGATTCGTTTTTTGCCGAATAAGAATAGTTTGTTTTGTCCGTAGTTGCCTGGACTTCAATGATTTTCTTTTTCATAATAAATCATATTAACAAATTCAAATCAGATTTGCAATTAATATAAGAGAAATTCCTTATAAGAGTATTCTTATTTGTTCTATTCCTTCCATTTCCACTGCTCGTATCTTACTCTTCCCTCTTTTACAGCCTTTCTTACTTCTTTTTCCCTGTCGTTTAATGAAGATTCTCCTGTTTTTACTTCTATTAAAACAATTTCATCTATGCGGCCTTTTTCCGTAAGCCCCGAAAAGGCAACATAATCAACAGGTTTTCCCACAAATCGTGCATCCCCGGGATTACATGGAAAGCCCGGTAAATATGGAGCCATCTGTTCCACTGTAAGACCACCAATCACCGCTTTGGATCTTTTTACTGCATCAAGTCTCTCTTCTTTTAGTTTCTGCGAAAACCGCAGGCGCTGGATAATCAGAAGAAAAAATAAAAAAATGCTTAGGATTACAAAAAGTAACAATAGATACGGATATTTGTTTAATAATTCGGACATATATAAAGTATAAATTTTATGTAAATAAAAAATCAACTGAAAAAATTTTTTACCGATAATTTTTAAGATAATGTTTTTTTACGAGAGGATTAAAATGAAAAGACTTATATCAGCATTTGTAATCTCATTATTTATTTTTGTTGCATTCGCACAAAGTAACGGCTCACAGGGCACAAAGAACAATGCCTCACAGGGCGCTAAAAACAATACATCGCAGGGTGTAAAATTTAAATACAAACAGGTTTTGGGCGAATCCTGCAGCTATATTTCTACTGTAGAAGAAGATGCATATTTTGACGGAATTTTAAACAACCACGCACAGATTATAAACAGAATTTCTACAACCGTTGACGAAGAAAAAAAAGACGGTTCTGCCGTAATCACAACTTCGTTCATGACTACAACAAACACAATCGTAGACGGATCAAAACGCTCGCTTTCGTGGGGTGAAGAAGAAACTGTTACCGTAACAAGAAAACCAACAGGTCAGCTTACAATTCCAAATAATTCATTCATGCCAACCGTACGCGATGTTCCTGTTTTTCCTAATAAGGCCGTAAAACCCGGTGACACATGGACTGCTCCGGGAAAAGAGGTTCATGACCTCAGACGTCTTTTTAACATGAACGAACCTATTGTAATTCCTTTTACTGCAAACTACACATATATTGGCGACGAAGTTCAGAAGGGAAAAACATTCAACGTTATAGAAATTCACTACGAATTCTACCAGACAAATACAAGAAAAAGCATTCTTGCAGGAAGCCTTTATTCTTCGAGCGCAGGATTTACTAATCAAAAGCTCTACTGGGACAGCGAAAAAGGAATTCTGGACCATTACACAGAAGATTTTGAAATTGTCTTAAAGGATGTTTACGGAAACGAATATCTTTTTAAAGGAACTGCCCGTGCCGAAATCACTGAATATAAATCTTTGAACTCGGACGAAATGATTAAAGAGCTTCAAAAGACAATCGACGACTTAAACCTTTCGAACGTAACAATCAAAAAAGGAAAGAAGGGATTAACAATCAGTATCGAAAATATTCAGTTCGAAGCCGACTCTCCAGTCCTCATGGATTCTGAAAAAGCAAAGCTCGATAAAATCTGCGAAATCTTGAATCAGTTCCCGAACGACCTTTTGATTACAGGCCACTGTGCAGACCGCGGAACGGCAAACGCAAGACAAAAGCTTTCTGAAGAAAGAGCGCAGACTGTTGCAGAATACCTTAAGAAAAAAGGGGTGCGCGACGAATACCATATTTTTACACAGGGTAAGGGTGCTACAGAGCCGATTGCCACAAACAACACAGAAGCCGGCCGTGCCAAAAACCGCCGTGTAGAAATTACACTGATGGATTAGACTGGTTCTCCCCACTCACTGAAACTCCCGGAATGTCATAATCACTTCCGGGATTTTTTTTATCCTCCCGGGTTTTCGTGTGAGTTTTCGTGCATTTAAGCCTGCCCTTCCACAAAAAATTACAATCTTCTATTTTTCCGCTCTGCCTGAGCTGTTTTAAAACCTGCGTGCTGTCCGAATGATTCCATATATTAAGACCTATGGTTTTTAAAAAGCGTTCGTTCATCTTTTTACTCAAAAGCGCTTCCAGTTCTTCTTCCGTATAATAATTAGGTGTCTTTTTTACGATTGAGTACGTTACTTCCCAGTCTGCAGCATACATCGCTTTTTCTGCCTTCCGCCGGTAGAATACCTGCTTCATTCCCTTAAGGTTTTCGAGTTCCTTCTGCTGTCTTCTCGCATTGCATAAATCACAGCCGCTGCAGACTGCCTGTTCCCCGCCCAATGCGTCTAAGAGAACCTGGCGCCGGCAGTCTGCTGTTTGAGCGAATCGCATCATTGCATATGCACGGGACGACGGACTGAAAGCAGAAAATGAAAGCGAATCTTCCAGGCTCCACAAAAGAATGGCTTTTGCAACACTCCCGTCTCTTCCTCCCCTTCCTGCTTCCTGAATATAAGCTTCTACAGTTTGAGGCGGCTCTAAGTGGACCACAGTTTTTATGTCTTTTTTGTCTACGCCCATACCATAGGCGCAGGTTGCACAAAGAATTCCGTCTTTACTTTCATAAAACCATTTTTCAATTTTTTCTTTGTCGGATTTTTCAAGCCCTGCATGATAAAATTTTGCAGTACCATTTCCAAAGCAGACATTAATCTCTCTGGACATATCTTCTGCCTTGTTCCTGGTACCGCAAAAAATTATCATAGGTCGATGTTCAGTCTTGCAAAGGTATAAAGCTTCTTTCTTTTTAGCCGACGCCTTTCGCACAAAGTAATGAATGTTCTGTCTGTCAGTTTCACTTCTTACAACATGCGCTACACCATCAAACAAAATCTCAGAAACCCTTTTCAAAACCTCCGGAGAAGCAGTCGCCGTAAACGCAGTAATTACAGGAGGATTTAATTTCTTTAAAACCTCTCCCAGCTTAAGATACGACGGCCTGAACGAGTCTCCCCACTCAGAAACACAGTGCGCTTCATCGATTGCAACATGACGTATACCAATCTTACAAAGCCTTTCCACAAGTTCGTCATTTCCTAAAACCTCAGGATTCGCAATAATCACCTTATAACCGTTTTCGATCTTCCGAAAATTCTCTTCCCTTTCTTCTCTGCTCTGCCCGCCTTTAAACACAACACTCTTTAAACTTCCAGATTCCATTCGCCTCTGCTGATCACTCATCAAAGCTAATAAAGGATAAATCACAAGCGTTGGACCGTCTAAAAACAAAGCCGGAACCATAAAACAAAGCGACTTCCCAGCCCCAGTAGGTAAAAGAACAATCTGTCGACCTTTACAAAACGAATCAGGATTCTCTCTGTCAAAAATCAATCGTTCTTCCAAAGATAAATCTTTTAAACTCTTCTGGTACTCAAAAGCCTCGAGGATATTCGAAATAACCATTCTCTGCCACGGAAAAAGATACTTAATCCCAAAAGCCTCAAAAGTAAGCTTAGCCACGGGGTCATCATCATAGATTTCCATGCCGGCACTAACTTTTACAACATCTTCCATGCATTAATAATAGAAATTACTTTTAAAAAAAGACCATTTTTGCAGAAAAATTTTAAAAAAAAGTGAAAAAAGTTGATTAAAAATCAGTTGTTTGGAGAAATTTATAAAAAAATTAGTTTTCGCGGTCGCCTGGAGCCAATTCTACAACAGGTGCGGCATTTTCATCATCGGGGATAAACTGATGAATTGCTGGAATTATTCCGTCATCACTTTGGTACGGCAAGGTACATAGATTAATATCTTCGCCGTCAAAGTTTATAAATGCAACATTTCCTTTTATTGCGGCTTGTCCATGACAGATTCCAAGATTTACTTCTTCTATTTCTTCTAAGTTTGATTTATTACAGTAAAGCATGGCATCTTTTTTTCCTTCATCATCACGGAAAACAATTACATCAAAATTTTTTAAAAGCTCTTTAATCTGGTCACGTGGAGCAATTGTTTTTGAACCGGTAAGAACAACTTCCAGAACTTTTACTTCAGGCATCTGTTTTATTTTTAAAATCGGGCCTGCGTATGGTTTTGTTTCTTCTTTATAAAAAGAATCATAATCATCCTGGGATATTGTTTTTACTGTAAGCTTTGTTCCGTGCAGGGTTCTTTCGTAAACTGTGCCGGGCATTGGATCAAAAATTAAAGCATCAAATCCGTATAAAAAGCGCGCTTCTTTTCCTGCAAGAGGTTTTAAAAGATTTTCAGCGGGATCTTTGGAAGTATTGTATCTGTCCCATTCCCATGTTTTTCTGATGCCGGCTCCGGTTTTTCCGCTTCCTGCAAAAAATAAGGTCTGGGCTCTTTTTTCATTATTTATTTTTTTAGCTCTCTGCTTTGTGTTTTTTACATCATCATAAAAGGTATTAAGAGAGTCTTTTAAATCCGAACTATCCTTATAAAAACTGATATATAAATGCGAGGTAGATTCAACAAATTCCTGGGGAATAAAATCGTAAGTAGAAGATTGATGAAGTAAAACAGGGTTTACGGCGCCCAATGCCTTGTTATAAGAAAGTAAGGCTGTGATTGATTCCGGGCTGTCGATTTCTGCATAGCGTGGATTTTCCATACGCATGAGGGTGTCTACAATTACATAATCATGAAAAGCAGTAACCGACGGAATCTGGTAGTGCGAGCAGTCAACAGAAGCAATCACAAGGGAATCTTCGGGTAAAATTTTTGCAAGGACTTTTCCAAGCGCCTTATATTTTTCAAACTCATCATCTTTAGAAAGCATTTTTAAGACAACGGGGACAACCCTCGCATCCGGAAAATAATGTTTAATAAATGGAGTGTGACTGAAAATCCCATGCTCTTCGAACCATAAATCATCCTGAAGGCTCACATAAGAACTAAGCTCTTTATCTTCCGAAATTTTTTTTATGATTTCTTTATCTAAAACGTGATCGCCCTCTGGTGAAGAAAAAACAGTATTCTGCGGCATGGTGATTATATTTTTTCCGCGCTCAAAATGATCCGGGCTTATAATCACAACTACAGAAGGTTTAACAAGAGGCGAAAGTGCCTTATAAAAACTGTTCTGGTTTCCGATTGCAATATCGTGATGAGGAATCATTATCGAAGTGGGAGTTAAATTTTTAGGGACAACAAAAGCCTGGGTATGATTAAAGATATTTTTCCACATTTCTGTGTCTTTAAAATACTGATAGCCTGCTGTCCCCAAAGTATTTACTCCGGCCGCTTCTTCAGTTTTTTTAGAACACGATGCAAGGACAAGAATGCATGCCAGAATAAATACAAGATTTCTTAATTTCATTTATAGCGTCTTCCGCCCCATTCAACTACAGTAAAGCCTTTTCGTTCAGGGGTTGTAAGAGTCTGCTCTTTTACAGAAATCTTCTTGTCGAGTTTTTTATGATCAAAGTAAACACGGATTACAGAATCTGGTTTTGGAGAAACTGTAAGAGGTGCTTCTTTGTTGATTTTTTCCTGTGAATGGAATGTGATGAATACATATTTTTTACCCTGAAGTTCAGGAATCCAGTATTCAACAAAGTCTGCAATTTCCTTGTCGTTAAGACCAAGAACTTTGAGTTTTTCTTCGAAGAATGATTTAAGCTTCTTTGTTTCAACTACGAAACCTTCAGACATATCAATTTCTTCGCCGTTGTCTTTACTTTCCCAGTAAAGATATGGATAAGTTTCTGTTCCACGTGCAGCCTTTGGATTTAAATCTGTGAGTTCACTTTCAGAAGTTGCAAATACAGTCCATCCCTTGTCGTAATCAGGAATAGATTCTGTTACTCCGCCCTTAGGTTCAACCTTTACCCTTACCTTCTGAGGCTTTTTAGGATAAAGATAGATGACAGGTTTTGCTCTTTCTGCAGCTCCACCGTTATATACATAGAAAGTAAAATCATAATAATCAACACTGCCGTCTTTAAAGTAAGCAATGAATTTATAAAAGTTTGAACCGTAAACAAGATTTTCAAAAGCACCTGACACATTATAGGCAAATGTTGTTGAACCAGCCTTGTACTGTTTTAAATAAAAATCATCTACAGGCTTGTCTCCGGCATTGGTTTTTCCTGTAATAAGATAGCGTTCAATTGCCTTTCTTCCTTCCGGTGACCATAAAACCCTTACCTTTACACAATCATCACGAGAGATTTGTCCTTCAAAAGTGTATTTTGTAGATTTAATGCTGTCGTTATAAGAATATTCTGTATCACCATTATCGTAATTTGTGATTGCGATAAACTGATAGTCGTCTTCCGATGCAAAAGCTCTGGCAATGAACATCAGCGAAAGAATTAAAATACCTGTAATTCTTCTTTTCATATATAAACTCCTTAATTTTGTTTGAATGATTATCAACTATTATAGTAAATTCGATTAAAAATACAATTAATAAAATTCTTATTTTTTCTCTGCTTCGCCTTCTTTTGCTTCTGCTTCTGCAGGTTGTGCCTGTGCTTCTGGGGCTGGTGCTTTCTCTGTAAGAAGTTTTGATTTTTTTACCTTCTTTGGCTTCTTCCTGTAATCAACTATTTTACATACACAGTTGATGACAAAAATCACAGCGATAACAGTTACGATTACGCGCCAGTCTTTTATAAGATTTATAATAAGATTCAGATATTCTTTAAAACTCATAAAAATATTATACTCTGCTTTTTTAAGATTTTCCACACAAGGATTAAAATTCTAAAATTGCATTTGTTGATTTTTTTTACTATACTTTAACTTATGATTGGAATTGTTGATTACAATGCCGGAAACATCACGAGTGTTGAACGCGCATTAAAAAATTTGAACATCGATTTTATTCTCTCTAAAAATCCTGATGATTTAAAAGACTGCTCTAAGTTGATTTTCCCAGGCGTTGGAGATGCAACTTACGCGATGAATGAGCTAAAAAAAACCGGCTTTGACACCTTCCTTAAAAACTGGGCAAAAGAAAACAAACCACTTTTAGGAATCTGTCTTGGTTCCCAGATTATTTTTGACTGGTCCGAAGAAGGAAATGCAGACTGTCTTGGTCTTGTAAAAGGAAAAATCAGGCATTTTTATAACATAGATTCCTCTCTTAAAAACAAACTTAAAGTTCCTCACATGGGATGGAACAATCTTGAATTACAAAACGGCGACTGCCCTATCTTAAAAGATGTTCCTCTTAATGCTGATTTTTATTTTGTCCACTCATACGTAATCTGCCCCGAGAATAATTCTGTTGTAAAGGCTGTCGCTGATTACGGTATTAAGGTTCCCGCAGTAATTCAAAGCGGAAATATTTTTGCCTGCCAGTTCCACCCCGAAAAAAGTGGTGAACCCGGCTTAAAGATTCTGGAGAATTTCTGCAATGATTAAAAAGAGAATAATTGTCTGCCTTGATGTAAAAGACGGACGCACAACAAAAGGTGTAAAATTTTTAAACAACATAGATATTGGTGACCCTGTAGAAATGGCAGCCGAATACTACCGCCAGGGTGTAGATGAGCTTGTTTTTTACGACATCATCGCTTCTGCACGCGGAAGAGGCCCGATTCTTGATTTAATCTCTCGCGTTGCTTCAAAGGTTTTTATTCCATTTTGTGTAGGCGGCGGGATTGGTACAATAGAAGATATCCGTTCTACAATCCTTGCCGGTGCCGAAAAGGTTTCCTTAAACAGTCAGGCAGTAAAACATCCGGAACTTATTACCGAAGGTGCAAGAATCTTTGGTAACCAGTGCATCGTTCTTGGAATGGACGTAAGAAAAGATCCTACAAAACCAAGCGGATACGGAACTACAATAAACGGCGGGCGTGTAGACACAGGCCTTGATGCTCTAGAATGGGCAAAAAAAGGTGTGAGTCTTGGAGCCGGAGAAATCGTTTTAAACTCAATGGATGCAGACGGAACAAAAGCCGGATACGACCTTGAACTTACAAGAATGATTTCGGAAAACGTAGATGTTCCTGTAATTGCAAGCGGCGGAGGCGGAACTCCACAGCACCTGGCAGACGTTCTTACACAGGGAAAAGCCGATGCAGCGCTCATTGCAAGTATGGTTCACAATAAAACATACACAATCGGCGGAATAAAAGAAGAACTGGATAAAAAAGGAATCCCTGTAAGATTCTGATCTCAATAAAACATAAGGAGCATAGTATGAAAAAGCTTTCTCTAAAATCATTTATTTCTATATTAATAATCATCTTAACCTCAGTAATTTTCTTAAACTCTTCGGAAAAATCTGCCCAGAAAAAATACTGGCTTGATTCTTCAACTCCTTCCATAAAAGAGACTTATTCTAAATATTTTGATAGCTTTGGTATTGCCTGTGAATACGGAAACTGGGGTAAAGGCTGGGGAACCAAAGGAGAATTCACATACGAAGAAGTTCAGAAAGGCTTAAAAAAGCACGCTGATTCTGTGACTATGGGAAACTGTTTTAAACCTCAGTTCATCTTCGGATGGTGGGGCAAAAAACCTTCTGCTCAGAAAACTACATTCAAAGCTTCCAACGGACAGGTAATCAATCCTCCGGAGCTTAATCTTATTGACCGACTTGGCGACATCCTTAAAATCTGTAAAGACAATAATCTTTTAATGCGCGGCCACGTTCTTGTATGGCACTCTCAGACTGATGATGCTTTCTTCTACGAAGATTACAATCCTTCTAAAAAACTTGTTTCAAAAGAAGTGATGACTGCACGACAGGAATGGTACATCAAAACTGTTATTGAATATGTAAACGAATGGGAAAAGAAAAATAACGGCGGAAAACACATCATCTGGGCATGGGATGTTGTAAACGAAGCAGCAGCCGACGACGCATCCCAGGCAAACTACCTCCGTGGTTCTACTCCACAGACAAAGGACAAGGGAGCAGATAAGGGTGGCTCAAGATGGTACCAGATTTACAAAAGCGACGAATTTATTGTAAACGCATTCCGTTTTGCAAATGCATACGCACCAAAGGATGTAAAACTCTGCTACAACGATTATAACGAATACATGAATTGGGCTCAGGGATACAAAACAGACGCTATCTGTAAAATAATCGCAGCTATAAGAAGCGGAAAAGCACAGGTTGTAAACGGAAAATCAGTTGCGCCAAGAATCGATGTAATGGGAATGCAGAGCCACGTTGGTCTTACCTTCCCTACAGTTTCTGCATACGAAGCAACTATTAAAAGATTTTTAGACCTTGGAATTGATATCCACGTAACAGAATTTGATGTGGGTGGAGCAACAAGCCAGGACGCCGCAGCAAAAGTTTATAAAAACTATTTTGATGTCTTAAAGAAATACGGAAAGCTTTACAAGGGCAAAAACCGCATTAAAAACGTAACTGTCTGGGGAATCAATAACGAAAATTCCTGGATTAATCACGACGGAAAAGGCCATCCTCTTTTATTCACAAAGCAGGGACAGAAATACTATACAAACGGAAGTTTTGACGCAATTATAGAGGCTGCAAAATAAGGGCTTTAACGTAAATCTATTCACAAGACGGGACTCATAAAAGCGCATAAAAAAAATATCTTTTTTTTTGATTATCTGAAATGTTGATGTTATAATGAGTTATACTGATTATGACAAGAAAACATATTGCTGTATTAGTTGACAGACTTCATGCGGAATACACAATTCAGATAATTAGTGGTATCCATGAGTTTTTCAAAAATAAGGATGTTTGTCTCTTAGTAGCTCAGGTAAATCTGCCCCATTCTTCTAAAGGTTATTTTGACTATCAGTATTGGGGCATTTCTAAACTTCTGGCAGCCGATTCAATCGATTTTGCAATTTTTATTTCGGGCTCCTTCTGTAACTATCTTTCGCCCGAAGAGCTTTCTGAATATTTAAAAGCTTACGAATCAAAAAAAACAATCTCTATGGGAATTAAACTTCCCTTAAAAAATTCAAGTTATATAAAGGCTGATTGTAAATCAATCTTTAATGAGCTTATAAAACATCTTAAGGAAAAACACGGCTGTAAAAATATCGCATTTGTTTCTGCTAACCTCACAAAATCAATTGAGTCTGCAGAACGCGAAGAAGCTTTTAAAGAAGCATTAAAAAACAACGGACTGGTCTTTAATCCCGATTTTGTAATAGATTCAAACTTCTCTGTAGAATTAACAAGGGAAGTACTCGAAGAAAGATTCCGCTCAAAGGATGATATTAAATTCGACTGCGTAGTTTCTGCCAACGATTTAATGGCTTTAGCTTGCGTAGATTTTTTCCATTCGCTTGGAATCTCTGTCCCCGAGGACATTGTTGTTACAGGCTTTGATGACGCTTATATTGCAAAGATGGCAATTCCTCCACTTACGACAATCAATCAGGAAACATACAATCAGGGATGGAAGGCTGCAGAACTTGCATATAATTATCTTGAAGGAAAAGAACTTCCGCATTACACACCCGTAAATCTTTCGATTAAATACAGACAGTCCTGTGGCTGTACTTGTGAAGACGAAGAGCATATTTCCGAATCGGCAGAATCAATCCAGATGGAATATGTTGATTTAACTGTTCGCCTTTCTAAAGTTTACAGAACACTCGACATCGTTCAGAACATCCACACAATCGATGATATTTATAATGCCCTTCCAACGATGATCGATATTGCAGATATCAGGGGAATAGGAATCTGTCTTTACGATGAACCAATCAGAACTACAAAAGAAGAAGAATTTGAACTTCCCGATAAGGCTTACCTCACAATTCTCATAGATAACGACATCAATCTTTCTATAAATAACTACAACAAGAATCAGAAAGATTATTTTAATCCTCACGAAAGCCTTATTCCAGATATCAATATGGAAAATGGAAACGGAACTTACATCGTCCAGCCGATTTTCTATGGCGAAGTAAGCTACGGATACATGCTCTGTAAAATCACAAAACTTTCTTTCTATTTTTACAGTGTAGTACTTAAGATTTTTGCAAATACAATTTCGCAGGCTTATGATTATTCATTAAAAATCAACGAAAACAGCATGCTCTCTGAACTCAATGATATTCTTGCCCACGACAACACAACCCTTGCAGAAATTTCCAGAATTGATGAGCTTACAAAAATTTATAACCGCCGCGGATTTTTAACAGAAGGTCAGCATAAGATTACTACAAGTGCACTTGGAAAAGAGGGAAAAGGACTTGTTATTTTTGGTGATTTAGACGGATTAAAATCTATAAACGATACATATGGTCACGAAATCGGGGACCTTGCAATTAAAACTATAGCAGATGTATTAAAAAGATCTTTCCGTTCAAGCGATATTGTTGCCCGTCTAAGTGGTGATGAATTTGCAATGGTAATTCCAGGCGTAGGCCTTTCGCAGATGCCCGAGATTCGAAATAAAATTCAGAAAAACTGTGAAATCATCTCTAAAGAAAATAATCTTCCGTTCATTGCTTCTGCAAGTTTTGGTGCCGCTGAGTATTCCGAAAGCAACACCCTCTTAAAAAATCTTCTTTCAAAAGCTGATTCGGATCTTTATGAACAGAAAAAATTAAAGCACGCCGCTAAAAAATCATAAGCTGATGATTACAAACACGGACAGTATGTTGCACGGCTTGTAACTGTTTCGAAAACATCTACAGAATAAAGATAAGCTTCTTTTTTACCCTCTTTAAACGCTAAATCTATTCCTTCTTCTTTTGTATGGCTGATTATCTGGTCATAAATAAAAACTGCAATGCGTTCGGCGCTGGGATTATCCTTAAATAAAGCCATGTCATTTAAATTCGTGTGATCGATTTTTTTGCATACGGTTCTGAGCGCTCCCTTTAATTTAGAAAAATCAAGGAGCATACCGCCTTCGTTTAAGACAGAACCCCGGACATGGGCAAACACCTTGTAATTGTGACCGTGAAGGTTTTCGCACTTTCCGTTGTAATCTTTTAAAAAATGAGCCGCAGAAAACCCGGCTTCTACACGTACTTCGAACATAAAATCATTATAGAACTTTTGAAGAAAACAGAAAAGGGCAACGCAATTATCACGTACACTTGTTTTACACCGAGGGTTGTCCCCCTTGTAAATATGCATTCTTCCACCGAGGGTTGTCCCCCTTGTAAATATGCACTCTTCCACCGAGGGTTGTCCCCCTTGTAAACTTTCAATCATTATCGTTATAATAATTTTATGACTAAAATCTTATCTCAGCTGCTTCCGTCGTTTAATCACACAGTTGTTGCAGCAGACGGAACAAAAATTACAGATTTATCCGGCATAAACGATATTCCTGTATCAAATCTAGTCTTCGATTCCCGTGAAGTAACAAAGGATTCGCTCTTTTTTGCACTTCCCGGAACCCATATAGATGGAAATACCTTTATTCCAAAGGCAATTTTAAATGGTGCAAGTGTTGTTGTCTTTCAGGGAACGCTCACAAAAGAACTGCAGGAAGAAACTGCAAAGGCAATAATCAAACGTTCACTCGACATAACTCTTGGCGACAATAAACCAAAATACACACCGATTCTTATCAACGTACCCGATGCACGCTTTTCTATGGCTCCCCTTTCGGCAGCCTTTTACGATAATCCGAGCGACCGCCTTGTTGTAATCGGTGTTACAGGAACAGAAGGAAAATCAAGTACTGTAAGCTTTATCTGGCAGCTTTTACGTGCATGCGGCAAAAAAGCAGGTTTTATTTCTACAGTTGAATATTCTTTCGGAGGAGAAGCTCTTCCAAATCCACAGCATCAGACTACTCCGGAAGCACCGATTATCCAGCATCACTTAAACGAAATGCTTTTAAACGGCTGTGAATATGCTGTAATTGAATCTTCTTCGCACGGACTTTCTACAAAATTAAACAGACTTGGAAACGTTTTATTCGACTGCGCAGTCTTTATGAACGTAACCCTTGAGCACCTGGAATTCCACAAAAATTTTGAAACATACAGAAGCGATAAGGCTAACCTCTTCCGTTCACTCGACAGACACAACCACATAAAAACAATCGGCGGAGAAAAGAGGCACATCAATTCAATCGGTATTGTAAATCTGGAAGATGAATCTGCAGCTTATTTTATAAGCCAGACAAAACATCCTGTATACGGCTTTACAACAGAAGGAAAAGCTGGAAAAGCTGCGGCCGAAAGCGGCTCAAATGCTAATCCTCTTCCTGAAATTCCTGAAAACCTCCGCTACATGACAGCACATAACATTGCTTCTGCAACTTACGGACTTACTTTCACAGTGGATGCAGACGGAAACGATGCTCTTTATCCGGAAAATTACGATCCTGTAATTCCACGTTCTCACACTCGTTTTGAAATAAAAGCTTCTTTACCGGGGGCTTTCAATGCATATAATCTTATGGCAGCAATCACAGCCGTAAGCAGCGTGACCGGTTTGAGCTTTGAAGAAGTAGGCTCTAAAACACCGGAACTTGTTCCGATTAAAGGCCGGATGACGGTTATAGATGAAGGGCAACCTTTTGAAGTAATAGTTGATTACGCGCACACTCCTTCGAGTTTCGAGACTATATTCCCGCCGCTTCGGAAGCGATGTAACGGCAGGATGTTCGCGGTGTTTGGAAGCGGCGGAGAAAGAGATCTTACAAAAAGACCGCTCCAGGGTGAAATTGCTGCAAAATTCTGCGACATCATTGTTCTTGCAGACGAAGACCCAAGAAACGAAGATCCTGTAGAACTCTTACAGATGATTGCAGAAGGCGCCATAAAACAGGGTAAAAAGATGAATGAAAATCTTTTTATCACACACGAAAGACCAAAAGCAATACGTCAGGTTTTCAAAATGGCACAGAAGGGCGACATTGTCCTCTTGCTTGGAAAATCACACGAAAACTCAATCATATATAAAGATTACACAATGCCTTACGACGAAATTGCTGAGGCAAAAAAAGCATTAGGAGAATTAAAATGAATATAGCACTCATATACGGTGGCCGTTCAGGTGAACACGAAATCAGTCTTCTTTCGGCTTCTTCAATTGCAAGAGGTTTTTCTAAGGAAGATAAAATCTATTTAATCGCAATCACAAAAGAGGGAAAATGGTATCTCCAGGATACAAGCGAATACGAAAGAATCTGCGCCGACGAAAAAGCAGTTTTTAAAATCACAGAAAAAGAAGAAAATCTTGTAAACATAATTCCGGGTGGTAAGAAAGACGCATTCATAGCAGGCGGAAAATCTTTAAACATCGACGTTGTTTTCCCTGCCCTTCACGGAACTTACGGCGAAGACGGAACTATTCAGGGGCTTTTCGAGATGGCTGACATTCCTTATGTTGGATGTACTCACCTTGCTTCTGCATTAACAATGGATAAGGAAAAAACAAAGATGGTTTTACAGAGTGTTGGCATTCCTGTTGTCCCTTATGTCTGCATGAAGCGCTGCGTTATGCTCAATTCCGTTGTTTACGACGCATTCCTGGAAGAAACAGAAAAAGAACTTTCATATCCTATGTTTGTAAAGCCATGCTGTGCCGGAAGTTCAAACGGTGCTTCTAAAGTAAATAATAAAAGAGAACTCTGCTTTGCACTCATGGAAGCCTTCCAATGGGACGACAAGGTTTTAATAGAAAAAGCAATCAATGCGCGCGAAGTTGAATGTTCTGTTACAGGAAACTCAGTAACCTATCCTGCAGAAAGCGACAGCGAAGAAGTTGTTGCATATATCCCGGGAGAAATTGCTCCAAGCCACACCTTCTACGATTTTGATGCAAAATACAATGACCCACAGGGCGCAAAGCTTTTGATTCCGGCAGAGCTCAGCGAAAATGATCTTGAAAAAATCAGGAAGACTGCTGTTGCCGCATATAAAGCGCTTGATGCAACAGGACTTGCAAGAGTTGATTTCTTTATTGACAGGGATACAAAGGCCGTTTATCTGAACGAAGTAAACACACTTCCAGGCTTTACACCAATCAGCATGTTCTCTAAGATGTGCGATGCCGCTGGCCTTGGATTTAATGAATTATTAAAACTCTTACTTGATGAAGCCGTTGCAAGATATAACTCTAAACAACAGCTTATTACATCAAGATAAGTCAAACTTTTTTAACAGCTTTTATTATCCGCATCTTCTGCGGATAATACTTAGATGGAAAGGATTCTGAAAATTTTCTTTGAGAAAATCATGCAGATTAAATCAAGGATATAGATGATGTTCCATCCGAGGAAGAGTCTTAAAAGACCTGCTACAATTTTACCTTCGTTAAAACGTGTAGCTACTCCAAAAATCCATGAAGTAACAGGGATGATTGCAAGAATTACACTTACAAGGTATCCGAGTCCAAAATAATCTTTCTTACCAGCCATTAAAAACCTCCAGCTAATATCGATTTTTAAAGTATATCACACAAGAGCATTAAATCAATTTTTTTTATTTCGAAAAACGCCCACCTGTTACATTGACACCAATACCCCGGTATGTTAAAATTATCTATTGTATAACTAACTATTATAGAAGGAAAAAATTATATGAAAAAAGGTGCACTTTTTACAACAGTAGGATCAGTTGTGATTCTTATAATTTCATTCATTGCATTTGTATTACCATCTACTCTGGGTTCATCAAAACCAAAGGATTCAGAAGTTCTTGGAAAATATAATGGACGTGAAATCCGCTACGACCGTGATTCACAGTTTACTGCAAACTTACAGAGAACACAGAATTTCCAGCAGGCAATTCAGGATACAGTAAGAGATTTTGCATTTGAAGATATGGCTAAAAAAAGCGGTTACGTTGTTCCTGAACAAACTGTAAATTATTACATCAGAAAAAACTTTACAGATGCAGACGGAAACTTCTCTAAATCAAAATTCAGAATGGCAGACCCTTCAAGCATCGAAGCAATGTCAAAATCAATCAACCAGGGACTTTACACACAGATTGTAACAGACGATCTTATTCCTCAAAGCGCTAATCCTTACACTGCTGCTTCTGCAACAGACGTTTATAAAGGAAAGCCAATTTTCGGAAGCAAAATCTCTGACGCAGAAGTTGATTATTATTCAAGCTTTGGTACAGAAAAAAGAGGATTTGACCTTGCAGTATTCAACAAAGCAGATCTTCCTCAGGAAGAAATTGCAAAATGGGTAGTTCCAAACAAAGCTAAATTCGATACTTATGATTACTCTCTTGCAACATTCGATTCAGAAAAAACAGCTGGTAAATATGCAGAAAAACTCGAAAAAGGCGAAATGACTTTTGATGAAGTTTTATTGAGCAAAGATAACAAAAAAGTTTCTGTAACAGCTGAAGGAAAAGGAAGCTTTGTTCTCCGCTATAAAGTTGAATTAAGACTCGAAGATAAAGCAGACATCGCAATTTTTGATGACCTTGCAGTTGGAAAAACATCAAAGCCATTCAAGTTCTACGATGACTGGGCAATCATTAAAAAAGATGCCGAAACAAAATCTATCGACACAAGCCTTTCTAACGAAGATGATTTGAAGACTGTAAAAGATTACATGTATTCATACGAAATGGTTTACATCGAAGATTATTTTACTACTCTTGCAAAGAAGTTTAAGGCCGATGCAGTTGCTACAAGTTTCGATAAAGCTTGTTCAAAAAACAATATTACAAAATCAAGCATTCCTCCATTCCCATTAAACTACGGAAGCGTTTCTATCTTTGATTCACTCGATACTTCTGTTACAGGTCTTACTCAGGCTGCAACAAACGAAGAATTCTTAAAGACTGCATTCACACTTAAGAAAAATGAAATCTCGGATCCTATTATTGCAGGAGACCCACAGTCTTACGGATACATTCTTGTTATCCAGTACACAAATGACGGAACTGATGAAGCTGTAGAAGAAGCAGAAGACGATAAAACATTTTCTGCTCAGTTACGACAGATGTTGATTTCAAACTATGACAATCAGACAATCATTGTTGATGTCATGAACGACGAAAAAACAGATATTTCAAGCGGTTACCTTGGAAATTACTTCTAATAATAAAAAGCCCTGTCTGGTTCAAACCTCTCAGGGCTTTTCTGTCTTATACAAAGAAAAGTATCTCTATTCAAAATACAATCCTTCAAGAGAAATCCTTAGTAAAATCAATTCAATAAATGTTTTACCAGGCACTTTGTTTTTGTGCTGTTCCCCTGTCCTTCCCTACGGATTAAAAGAACTTTCAGAAAAATTAAGCGAAAACTGTTTTATTCTTGCCTGCGAGCTCAATAAAGATCTTTATGATTTTGAACATACATCCCAAGATTCCTCTGCAGGGGCTTCTGCATCCCTTTCCATAAATAATTTTTCTTTTCTTACACCGGACGAAAGCCTTAAACTTCCAGAAATTTTACAGGAAGCTTCTTACACACTAAAATCAAACATCACCCTTCCAGGTGCTGGAACTTTTAAACGCATAATCAGAATTGATTTTTCTGCAGGAGTAAGTTTCTCTGAAAATTTATATAACGACGTTTATTCTTTTTCTGCTTCGTCCATCATGACTTACTGGAAAAACCGCATAACTCTTACAAAGTTTGGAAGAAGATTCTCCATCGACTTATTCAAAAACTTATCGATTTTACAAGAGACTACACCCCTTTCTTCATTCATAAAAAAAATTACTTCTCCAATCGTGATATTCGGTGCAGGAGAAAGCCTTGAAGAAGGAATTAAAGACATCAAAATAGCCCAGGATAAATACTATATCCTTTGTGCAGACACGGCTTTAAAACCGCTTGTAAAATCAGGAATAAGACCGGATGGAGTTTTTATAGAAGAAGCCCAGAGTGTAATCTTAAATGCATTTACAGGAGCTTTAAAAAATTCGAACATACAGATTTTTGCAGGTCTTTCTTCTGTTCCACTCTGGCATTCACTAAAAGATAAATCAAAGCTTTCGTATTTTACAACCGTTTATTCAAAATCAAATTTTTTAGATGAGCTTTTAAAAACTGATTTCATGCCTGAATCTAATCCACCTTTTGGTTCTGTAGGGCTCACACTTTTATACTACGCATTAAGATTCAGAAAAGATGATTCGGTTCCGGTTTTTATCTACGGCCTTGATTTTTCTTATAAACCGGGAAAAACACACGCTCGGGGAACAATGGCTCATCTTACAAGACTTCTTAAAAATCAAAGGCTGGAACCTGTCGAAAACTACCCTGCATCCTTTGGAGAAGCAAACATAAAAGCCAGTGGTAAAAATGGGGAAAACTTAATCACTACACCTGTTTTACAAAGCTATGTAAATCTTTTGAATAATTATTTTTCAGAATATAAAAATGTTTTTGACTCTTCTTCCCAAGGCCTTAAATTAAATCTTGAACATAAAAAACCTTGCACGGACGAAAACTCTAAAAAAACAGAAATAAAAAAAGATGGCTATGATTCTCTTGTAGCCGGAAAAATAATCACCTTCCTTAAAGAAGAAAAAGAAGCACTCATAAAAATCCGGGATTATTTATGCGGAAAGATTAAAACAGAAAATAAAGATGAGCTTTATTCTACACTTGAATCGCTTTTAAAAACCCGTGAATATCTTTATCTTCACTTTGCAGACGGCCACAGACTTTCCATGGACCAGTCGTTTTTAAACAGAATCAGAACCGAGATTGATTTTTTCCTTAAAGTTATAAAATAAACTATTCATCTGCGTTTTCTTTGAGTACTGCAAGGAATGCGCTCTGAGGAAGTTCAACATCGCCAATCATCTTCATGCGCTTTTTACCTTCCTTCTGTTTTTCCAAAAGCTTACGTTTACGTGTGATATCTCCACCATAACACTTTGCAAGAACGTCCTTACGAACAGGATTAACGGTTTCGCGCGCAATAATCTGTCCGCCGATTGCACCCTGAATAGCAACCTTAAACTGCTGTCGTGCAATTTCTCCCTTTAAGCGTTCACAAACCTTTCTTGCCCTGTCTACCGCATTCTGACGGAAAGTCAAAAGAGAAAGTGCATCTACCGGTTTACTGTTGATTAAGATATCTACTTTTACAAGATCTGTTGGTCTGTAGCCGATAACTTCATAATCAAAAGAAGCATAACCTCGACTGTAGCTTTTTAATCTGTCGTAAAAGTCGAAAAGAACCTCGGAAAGAGGCATTTCGTATGTGAGTTCAACACGCTTTGTATCGAGGTACTGCATATTAGTCTGAACACCCCTCTTTTCTGTACAGAGCGCCATGATTGAACCAAGGTATTCTGCCGGTGTAATGATGCCCGCTTTAATATAAGGCTCTTCTGCATCGTGGATTCTACCCTGAGGATATTCAGAAGGATTATCGATGTACATATCTTCTCCGTTCTGAAGGTGAAGCATGTAACGTACGCTTGGAGCGGTAAAGATTACAGCCTGGTCAAAGTCTCGTTCAAGTCGTTCCTGAATGATTTCCAGGTGCAAAAGTCCTAAAAATCCGCAGCGGAAACCGTTTCCCAAAGCAATGGAATTATCTTTTTCGTAAACAAGACTTGCGTCGTTGAGCTTTAATTTTTCCATGCTGTCTTTTAATTCTTCGTAATCATTTGAATCCATAGGATAGATAGAAGAATAAACTACAGGCTTAACCTCTTTAAAACCAGGAAGCGGCTCTGTTACACCGTTTTCTACAGAAGTAATCGTATCTCCGACTTTTACATCGCTTACAGTCTTAAGGCCCGAGATGATGTAGCCTACATCCCCTGCTTCTAAGACACCGGTTTCTTCGTAATTAATTTTAAAAATACCGCACTGTTCAACTTTATATTCGCGGCCGCTACTTATCATTTTGATTAAATCGTTTGTCTTAAGACGGCCTTCCATAACACGCACGTGAACAACTACACCGCGATAAACATCATAATGGCAGTCAAAGATGAGTGCTGCAAGCTTTCCGTTAGGGTCTCCTTTTGGAGGCGGAAACTTTGTGACGATTGCTTCCATAAGTTCGTCTATACCTTCGCCTGTCTTTGCAGAAACACACATTGCATCGTTTGAATCAAGGCCCAGTTCGTTGTCTATCTGAGTTTTGCACGAAGGAATATCTGCAGAAGCAAGGTCTATTTTATTGATTACAGGAACCATTGTAAGGTCGTGTTCAAGCGCCATGTACATATTCGAAACAGTCTGACTTTCTACACCCTGAGTTGCATCGATTAATAAAAGGGCACCTTCGCACGAAGCGATTGCACGGGAAACTTCATAAGAAAAGTCTACGTGTCCCGGTGTATCTACGAAGTTTAATTCATAATCATGTCCGTCTTTTGCGTGGTAAGGAATTGTAACCGCCTGACTTTTGATTGTGATTCCCCTTTCGCGTTCAATATCCATGTTGTCCAGAATCTGATTCATCATCTTACGGTCATCTATGATTTTTGCCTTCTGGATGAGTCTGTCCGAGAGAGTTGATTTTCCGTGGTCAATATGTGCAACAATACAGAAGTTGCGCTTGTACTTCATTTCTGTCATAACTGTTCCTTGTGTAATCTTTTAAACAATTATATCAGAAAACGATTAAAAATAATACGGGTTATCGTAAGAAGCGCCAAGAGAAAGTCCTATATCAAGATAACCTTTAGAACGGCGTTTTACATAAAGCTTTGTGATTACATATTTTCTTTCATCATCAAAAGTAACGTCTACAATGGTAACAGGGTCTCCGGCAGAAAATCCCATCTCGTCTGCAACAGAACCCTTGATTATTTTCGTAATCGTAAAGGATGGAGAACTCTTATTATTGATTGGTGCCATCTGAATTCCGTAAAGAGGAATAAATGAATCAGACATCAAATCGCTCTGAAAAAATGCACGTGCCGGGCTCTGTGGTCTTTTATCAAGATAAAGAAGTGTTTTCTTAGTCTCTTTTTCGTGGGTCTCGTATTTACATTCAACGATTGTCCCGGGCGTATATTTTAAAAAGAGATAGTGAAAATCTTCGAGCGACTTAACCGCAGTACCGTCAATCTCTTTAATCAAATCTGATTCACACAAATTTGCAAAATGAGCGCTTCCACCAGGCATTACATATTGAATCTCGAGCGCAGTAGTTTTTCCTTTTACCTTGTAGTCATGACCGAAAGCCCCAATCCACGGATGCTTTACTTCCCCGCCGTTATATAAAAGAGGAAGCTCCTGCTTTAAGTATTCAACAGGAATTGCAAAGTTTAATCCCTGGTACTGTAAAAGCCCTGCAAAAACAATTGCCTGAACCTTGTTATTTTTGTCTATCATCGGGCCGCCTGAGTTTCCCGAATTTACTGCAGCATCAATCTGGAAAACCGAGCCCATAGTTGTAAGCTTTCTGTTTATGGAAGAGATGATTCCCGAAGTTAAAGTTCCTTCAAGCCCGATTGGAGTTCCAATTACAGAAATCTTATCGCCAATGGAAAGATCGGAACTTTCGCCAAGATCAAAAACAAAGTCAGGAACAATTTCCACTTTTAATAAGGCCAGATCCATTGCACTGTCGTAGCCTATTACTACCGCAGGAATTTTTTCTTCTGTATCTTCAGGCTGAACAACATAGAGTTTTTTTACACCCTTGTAATCAGGATTTACTGCATCCTGGATAACGTGATAATTTGTAACAAGGTACCCGCGTTTATCTATAAAAAACCCTGAACCGATTACGATATCTGCAATACCTGCTCCATTCTGAACCTTCCAACCCTTATCGAGCCATACAGTTACAGTTGCATTAATACAGTCATTTATGGAAACAGGTTTTCTTTTATTGTCGCCTGTAAGCCCCGGCACATCTTTTAAAAACGAAGAATCAATTGTTTTCTGGTAATCGGCCGAAACAGGATAATCAACAGCCTTAAGAGATTTAATCAGTCTGTAGGCTTCAAAATAATCCTTGTTTTTAATTGCTTCTTTTAATTCTTCTTCTACAGACGATGCGCACATATCTATAATATCTTTTTTTCCAAGAAAGGATGCGCGCCACAGAGCCTGAACTGAGTTTTCTTTTTTGATTCTTTTGATATTTTCAATTTCGCTGTTTACAACATCATCCTTAGTGTAATCAAGCTGAGTGATTACAGATTCGGGCTGTTTAATAGATTTACATGCCGCAAGAGAAAGTGCTAAACAGGCAAAAAGAAAAAGGTTTTTAAATTTTTTTATTTTAATCATTTACCAGTCTCTTTAATCATTACTTTAAGGTCGTTTTCCGAAGGAGGAAGTTCATAACAATAAATATTCTTTCCTACTTTAATAACGTTGTATCTTACACCATCCACAGCAACAAGCCTTACAACACCAATGTTGAGTTCATCGCGGACAGTATCCCTTATAGTATTTTCAACTTTTTCGGACTGCTTCTTATTAATCCAGTAATAATTTTTTGCATAACCTTTCATCACAGGAAGTTCTTTCTGCGACTTAGTGATTTTATATGGCTCGCCGTTTCTGTCTGTAACAGTAACAATTTCGATTCCATTTGTATCGTAAAAAATTGTATCCTGAATCTGTGCTTCGCCCGGTTTTGCAGGATAGATGATAAATTCATAATCCCAGATTCCGTTTCCGTCCGTATCCCATGAACAGATTTTTCCACCGTCTCCAAGATAGGTTTCTGAAAATTCCGGATGAGTATCATTATCACGGTCAATCTGAACACGCGAAAGATACATGCGCTCGTTCAAAGGAAGGTCGCCGAATATTTTTCTTAAAATTTCTTTTTCTTCTTCGTCGATTGATTTTCCTTCTTCAAGTATATCGTAAGTTTCGGAAGTCTCGTAAACCGAATCATTATCATAATCAACATATCTTATAAATGGAAAACCATCTTCAAGCGTTGCAACTGCAAAAACTTCATCCTGCTGCTTTCCGCCCTGAGAGAAATAAATCACCTTTGGGACACCATCAAGAATAAGATATTTTACAAACGATGCTTCCCTTTCGTAAGTCTGAACTACCATGGAAGATGCTTTTAACATGAGTGTATAACGGTCAGGACAGACATATTCTTTATCTATAAAAGGAATATAAAAATCTGAACCGATGTTTGCAAAAGGAGGATTTACAGTCATCTCGAACGGAGAATACTGATAAGAATCTCCTACGAATGTATAATCAGCTTTTAGACTGTTCTGCGAAACCTTCTGAACTGCAGGATAAAGCCCGTAGAATAAATCTGTATTTTCTGAAACAAACGAAATTGAAAGAGGAACACCAAAATCGCAGGCTGCATAGATTTCTAAGATTTCGTCGTTATTTTCATCATAATAAATATATTCAGGACGGCCGCGGTCATACTTAACGACAAGCTCATCGATTAAATCAAGATTGTCATCAACAGTAAGGATGCTCGAAAAAGATGAAAGCCTTTCCTTTAAGTTTTCTTTTAAAAGCTTATCTTTAATCAGGTTGGAAAAAGATTCAAAAAGATAAAGCGGATATCGCTCGGTATTCATAAAGAAAAGATTATATGCTTTTTCTTCAGAAACAACGCCTGCTTTTAATGCGGCATAAGCAAAGAGTGCGTTTTTATTATCCTTTTCGCCGATTGCCTGTAAAAGCCTGATTTTTGTTTCTCCGTCTGCAAAAAGACTTGCCTGGATTTCTGTTTCAACTTCCTTCTTTTTATAATCAGGGAAAACAGCAATGTAGTTTGAAGCAATCTTTTTTACACCAGGAGGGATTACGTATTGGATTCCGGCTCTTTCTGCATTGAGCATAAAAAGAGATTCAAACATAAAAAAGAGTTTTGGGAAGCGTTCATCCTTAGGATAAAGTCTTCTTAAAGCATCAATCTTATCGCGTGCTTTAGAAATAGAATCCGAAGTTCCAAGCCTGTAATAAGCTTTAATTCGAACAAACTCAGCATCTGCGGAATAGATTAAAGGTGTCTCGTTCAAAATTTCCAAAGCTTTTCCACTCTGACATGTATCGCAAAGAAAATCCGCATACATAACACGTGCGCTCAATTTATTGTTCTTAATCCAGTTATCTTTTTCGAATGCAAGACTGATTGTTTCTAAAACCTTTGCACGGCTTTCTCCGGTTTTTTGCTGGTAAGATGCCTTAATATAATATAAATCAGAAACTGAATCATCATAAGAAAGTCCAAGTTCAGCATGACTTAATGCACTCTTCCAGTCATTTTTTTTGATGCTTGTTTCGGCAAGCTGCAGACATCTTTCTGCTGTTTTTCTGTTGGCCAAAGATGCTTCACTTTCTGCCGCAAAAAGAACGGCACCGCTTAATAAAACGAGACAACTAAAAATTAACTTTTTCATACGCCCTCAATATCGTCTTTAACAATCCAATTATAAAACCCAAAAGGTTTACCTAAGATACATTTAATTTCCTGTTCAGAAGTTTTTATTTCCTGAATAAGAGGTATCATTTCCCGGCTTTCCTCTGTGATATGCCAGTCCGAAAAAATTTTTAAAATTTTCCTTTTTTTATTATCGGCAGTTTTTACATAATCATCGCTTTGAAAACTACGGAAAATAAAAGGATATTCTATATTACATTCTTCTTCGATTCCGTTGATCTGAATGATTTTTGTACCTTTTACTCCCCTGTCTGAACCGTCTTTTTTTCCTTTAGTAGTGATTAAAACTCTGGCAAAAGGTAAATCAAACTCAGAATCTTCTTCTATTATAACAGAAAAATATGAATCCGTATTTTTTTTAATATTTTTCCGTATTAAAAGATTTTCTTTATTGATTAGAATTTGAATGATGCCGGTTTCTTTTAAAATTTTATTTCCCAAAGCCTCATCTTCCGCCCTGATTACTTCCCAGATAAAAGCTGATGGAACGCGGTAATTTTTTACCAACGAATCTATTGCGCTAAGAATTAGCCTTCTTTTTACAGCCTTTTTTGCATTATGAAAATCCTTGCGGCTAATTAAAACTTCATCTTTTTTCTGGACGATTTTGTAGCCCGAAATCATACTTTGAATAAGCTCTGCATCTTCCTGATTTTTTTCTGCTCCCGTAAGCAATGCATTTTTCCAGCCGGGGAAATTTTTATCTAAAACGGGAATAAGATTTAAGCGGATTTTGTTTCTTAAATATGATGTATCGCTGTTAGTTGAATCTATCCTGTAGCTGATTTTTTTTTCTTTTAAATATTGCTCGATTTCTTTTCTTGTAATTCCAAGAAGAGGTCTTAAATATTTTTCGCGTCTTAATTTTATGCCTGTAGAATTTTCTGTCTGTGAGCCTTGCAGAAAGCGCATCAATAAAGTTTCAAGCTGATCATTTTGATTATGAGCCAGGCAGAGGTATTCAAGATTATTTTCTTTTATAAAGCGTTCAAAACATTCATAGCGGAGGTCGCGGGCAGCAGCTTCTGTTCCACAGTGATTTTCTTTTTCGTAAGAAGCAACCATCCCTTTTTTAAGAGCATAAAGTTTGAACTCCAGATTGCGTCCTTCTTTTTTAAGCTGATTACAGATTTCTTCGACAAATAAGGCATCTCCGGTAGTTTCTTTTTCTTCCCTAATAAAGTGATTTACAGTGATTACAAAAATTTTTGTCTTTGTGTTTAAAAAGATATTTGAAAGAGAAATTAAAAGTGAAACAGAATCTGCGCCGCCCGAAACAGCCACACCGATTTTTCTGATATTTTTAATATCAATCGCGGCATCGGTAAAACTTTTCCGGACTTTCTGTTCAAAACTGATATCCACAATAATTCCTCAAAAAAAAAGACTGCCTTAAAAAAGACAGTCTTTATTATACACTAAAATGTAGTCTTAAACTATATATTAGCCGCGTGCAGGTGATACTGTAACGAGTGGAAGGTTAGGGTCTGTAAGAACTTCTACTTTGCTTCCAAGGTCAAGATCTTTTACGCGTAAAGCTTCGCTCACATTAAGTTTAGAAATATCTGCTGTGATTGTTTCTGGAAGATCTGCAATACAAGCCTTGATTTTAATCTTGTTGTTGCGTTCTTTCTTAAATCCACCTCTAAGAACACCAGCTGGGTTTCCTGTGTAATGTACTTTGATTGTGATAACCAGTTTCTGGTCTGCATCTGGTACAAAGAAATCTGCGTGGAGTACTTTGTCTGTACGGATGTTGTACTCTGTGTCTTTGATTAAGGCAAGATTTTCTTTTCCATCAATGTTTAAGGTGATTGATGTTGTTGGAGTGATTGATCTCCAAACCTTGTTAAATTCTACTTCGTCAACATCGATTGATGTAGCCTCACCTTTTGCATTGTATACAACGGCAGGGATACGTCCTTCTTTGCGAAGATTTTTAGCAGCAGTTTTACCTGTGACTGTGCGCACTTTTGCGTTTAAAGTCTGCTTACTCATTTTCTTAAAGCTCCTTATATCTTTTCCGGCTCATGCGAACCGGGTCGTTTAGAGTATAATAGCAGAAATATGGGGGTGTGGCAATATGGCGGAAGAATGGGTTGGCTGTGCGGCTACTGAAAGAGTGAATTCGTAATGAGACATGGGGTTGCTATACGGCTACTGAATGTAAGGATTCGCCGCGTTGGTCGAAACATACTGTTTCTCCCGCTGCGAAAAATAAGATACAAGAATTCGCCACGTTGGATTAGTTTGCTGTTCGAATACTGGGCCGACAGGATTCGCCGCGACAGTCGAAAACATCCTGTTTTCTCCTTCTGCGGCGCCTTCGTTCGCTAAATCCGACGTCCTGTCGGATTTGCCGTAAAAACGCTCCAAGTCTTCGCCTTTTTACGGCCGCTCACTTTGGTTCGAATCCTGTCGGCACTTAATGTTTCAATCGTTCACTTTAACAAAAAAAACCATTGCCCTTTGGCAATGGTTTTATTGTTTAACTTTAATACCTGGGCCGACAGGATTCGAACCTGTGGAATGCGGGCACCAAAAGCCCGTGTCTTACCGCTTGACGACGGCCCAAAGTTATAATGATTTAATAATTGTTACAATAACATAAACGCTTGATTTTTGCAATAAATGAGAAAAAATGGGAGTTTTTTACGACAGATAATCAGATAACATTCCGGCAGTGGAAAAGAAAAGTGACTGCCGGAAGCTGTTTATATAATTTCTGCGGTTACGGTTTTAAAATGATTATTCGTCTGCAGAACCGGTTTCTACATGGCCGGCATTAAATTCTGCAAGAATCTTGTCCTGTAATTCTGTACGGAATTCAGGGCTGATTGGATGAGCTACATCTTTGTACTCACCGTTTGCAGTTTTTCTGCTTGGCATTGCAATGAACAGTCCGCTCTTGCCTTCAATAATCTTTACGTTGTGAACAACGAAACAATTGTCGAAAGTAACTGTTACATAAGCACGTAACTTACCTTCATCCTCGACTTTTCTGATTCTAAGTTCAGTAATCTGCATAAGCTTTAACCTCCGCTTATTTCAGTCCATTTTTATATTGTTTGTACAATTTTCCAACTCAAAGTTTCAGCAAGCAAATTACTAAAGTAGATCGCTTGTTGCTTTTTAGAAAACACCGCAAAGACTGTAGAACCAGAGCCTGACATATCGGAATAAGGAGCTCCAAGTCTTTTTAATTCACAAAGAATCTGTGCAATCTCGTTATAGCGGGTGCACAAAGCCTGTGTGAAAGTGTTGCGAAAAGTCCATTTTTGGGGAGTTAAATGATAGATTGTTTCTAACTCTCTAAACAACGGATACTTTTCTTTTTTTTCTTCGGTAAGAAGTTCATCAACTAAAGCATAGGCTTCTTTTGTTGAACTGCTTATGTTCGGAAACACAAACACCAAATGTAAATCATGTCTGGATTTTATTTTTCTGATTATCTCACCACGACCAGAAACAAGAGCACACCCTCTTCCCTTTTTATCGCAATGCATAAAGAAAAAAACATCACTTCCGGTTTTAGACGCAATATAATCAAGCTGCATGTCGGAAAGTTTTAATCCACACATTTTTTCAAGCACACGTATTAATGCCGCCGCATCCGAAGATCCGCCTCCAAGTCCGCCGCCGGAAGGAATTCCTTTAATGAGTTCAACCTCAATTCCGGGTACCTTACAGGGTGCAACCTGAACGAATGCCTGATACGCTGATGTTAAAGTATTTTTGGGGGGTAATTCAAAAGACTTACAGACTACCTGGCAACCGGGATTTTCTGTTTTTCTGACCCTTAATTCATCATATAAATCAACAGTCTGAAAAATACTTTCAATGTTATGAAAGCCATCCTCACGCACAGGCAGAACTTTAAGATTAAAATTCACCTTAGCGTACGCTTTTGCCACAAACACTTTTTCCATCAATAAGTTAATTATACTTGATTTTGTTGTGTTGTCAAATTAAAAGAAAAATGTATCAAAATTTGAATAAAAATAGTTGACTAACATTCTACTTTAAAATATCTTTTAGTTGTAAGGATAGAGAGAAATTTCTGTATGCCGAAAACGCCCTGGAGTTATTTATGTCAACCGATTCTGAATTAAATGATTTTTCACTTTCTTTGGATGATGATTTTGATGAATACGACGAAGACTTTGAAGATGATTTTGAAGATTATGATGAGGACGAAAGTCTTGATGACTTTGATGATTCAGTAGAATTATACGACGATGTTTTCAAAGAGGAAGAAGACGTTGACGAACCTTATGATGATGTAGAACCAGAGGACGGCTACGGAACATATAAATCAAATAATGACGAAGATGATATCGGCTTTATTGATGATTACGATCCGCGCTTCTAATCCTGCTTTTTCTTATTAAATCTTAAAATCTTAATTATACTCAACAACAGTTCCATTAAACCACAATTTTTCTAGGTCATAAAACTGTCTTGCCTGTTCAGACATAAGGTGAACAACAATCGGTCCAAGGTCAATCAGATTCCAGTCATCACCATCAGGGCTCTTTCTATTTGTAACATGAATCTCTAAATCATTATCTTTAATATACTGTTTAATATCTTTATAAAGTCCCTGCCAGTGAGTAGAACTGTTTACGGTTACAATTACAAAATAATCAGTCCATGAATTAAGTTTACTGATATCTAAAACCCTTACGTCCTTACCCTTTCCGTCTTCCATTAATCTGGCAATTTCTTTTGCTTTTTCTTCAAGTGTTTTCAATTATGAATTCTCCTTAGTATACAACCTCACCATTAAAATCAGAGCCAAGAATGATTGTAAAATCGACCTGAGCAGTAGAAGGATTTTTTTCATCATCTTCTTTTGTAGCCGCCCTGATATTCTTACAGCGGATAAGGTCTCCAACATTCTTTGCTGCCGTTTCGTTTCCTACGTGATCAAGGATTACAGTTTCGGTATAATCGCTTGTATCTGCATTTATGGTAGAAATAACTTTATAACTTGCGCTCGAATACAGTCTTGCACATCTTGATGCAAGCTTTGGAATTGTAGTTCCATTCTGGATTTCGAGTACATAAACATGTCCTGCTGCATTTCCGTCTGTTGCCTGAATCATACTTGTTGTCTGTTTAACAGCACGCTTTACAAAGTCACCGTTGTTTAATGGTAAAAGAAGAGTTTTTCCTTCTACAGTTCTGAGCGAACCTGTGATTGTCTGCCTGATTAAAGATTCAGGGTCAATTTCCGAAAGCTTCTGATAAAGACTTCTTTCATCATCTTCGATTAAATTTGAATCAAGACATTCTCCGTACTGCTTAAAATTATCATCATCAAAAATAACAAAGCTCTTGTCGTGAAGCTGAGTCAAAAAGGCCGTGATTACATTCTGATACCTGTCGAGGATATCTGTTTCATCTTCCGATTCAACGCGGTACTGAAGATATGTAGAAATTTTATCTCCATCAAGGTTTACGGCTCCCGAAGGTAAAAGCCATCTTTCTTCTCCATCTGGCGAAACCTGGTCAACGGCAGGGAAAATAAAAATACGCATACCGCCGAGCATGTCTGTAAGACGGATAAGATTATCCATACGGATGGAAGTTGTAAACGGAATTTTTATATCTAAAAGATTTTCAACTTCGGATTTATAAACTTCCATTCCCTTATGATTATAAACTGCTTCAAGGCTGTCTGTTCTTCCAAGAGATTTGAATGTAGCACCCGTATAACTTGGAACATTGAATGAAGCACCTTTTTTAGTTTCCGGATCATAAATAATAACGGTAGAAAAAAGTTCAGTTCCATCATCCTCTTCTACTACTAAAAGAAGATGTACAAGTTTTTCTGACTGAATGATTTCTTCGACATTATCTGTTTTTAATGCAAATGTAAAAAATAAAACTACCGAAGACAGAATAAAAAGAATAATTCCAATAAAAATTAATCCCTTCTGCTCATCCCTCAATTTCCTCATTATTATTTATTTCCTCCCGTATAATATTCTATTGTTTTTAATGTATTCGGATAGATGTCCCATCCCTTAGTTTTTATATACTCATAACTTTGTAAAAGTACCTTTATAAACATATCATTTAAAGACAGTTTGAACAACTTTTCCCTGTATTCATCTGTAGAAAAAGCACGACCTGGTTCTGCCTTATCGCTGATGTATAAAATCTTTGCAAGGTCGCACATACCAGGCTCTGCAGAAACATGTGTACTCACTGCCTGTAATACATCTTCGTCTTTAATCTTAAACTTATCTTTCATTTTAACAGAAGCAGCCCTTCCGTGTAAGATGTAAACATGGTCTTTTGCATAATCAGAAATCCCAAGTCCATCTTTTTTTGCAAGCTTAATCATCTTATCATCAGGAAAATCTTTACACATATCGTGGCCGATTCCGCAGAGATATCCTTTTTTTTCGTCTATATTAAACAATCTGCAAAGCTCTACGCACATAGCCGCAACTCTTTTACAGTGTTCAAAGCGTGATTTTTTTACATGCTTTTGTGTATATTTTTCTACTTTTCTGATAGTTTTGTCGATATCCATCTAAAGCCCCCGGTAAAGATTGTGCTTTTGAATATAATCATAAATCACAGGAGGAAGCAAAAACTTAAAGGATTTTCCTTCTGCAATGCGGCTTCTTATTTCTGTTGATGAAACAGGTAAAACGCTTTCTTTTAAAAATTTACATGGATATTTAAAATCTTTGGGATCAAATGAAAGAGGATATTCTCCAGTATAATTTCCGGTCGGTTTATTTTTCTGATTATTGTTTAAAATAAAACTTTCATCAGGGTAACGGTGAGTGATGATTAAGTCAGCAAGATTTAAAATTCCTTCCGGATTATTCCACTTATGAAACTCTGCAGCAACTTCGTCTCCCATAATAAGACCAAATTTTCCTTCGAGCTTTCCCTCATATTTTTGATTAAGATATAAAAGGGTGTCGATTGTATAAGAAACTCCACCACGCTTTATTTCGCATGGTTCTGCTTCAAAATGATTTTCTTTATTCTGCTTACAAAAAAGTTCGAGCATCTTTAAGCGGTGCTCTGGAGCAATATTTACAGAAAGAGTTTTATGAGGCGGATTGTAAGCGGGAACAAACAAAACCTTATCGTAGCCAAGTTCATTAATCACTGAATCTGCAAGCATTGCATGCCCAATATGAAAAGGATTAAAACTTCCGCCAAAAACCGCAATCTTCATCTACTGTTCACTTCCAGGATATTGGATTTCGGGCTCATCAAATTCGTCTATGACTGCGCGTGACTGCATGAATTTATTTCCAAAAGTAGATTCATCTTCCTGTGCTGATGGATTTCTTTTTTCCATCTTATTTACAAGGTCAACGATGTTTTTCTGAGCTTCCTTCATTCCCCTTCCCATCATAACAGAAACCGGGATTACTGCAGTTTCTTTTTCTTTTTTACGGATGACCTCTGCAAGCTCTACTGCTCTTTCGTAAGCGCCTTCCATGTCGATTTTATTTAATAGGACGATTCGTGGTTTTTCAAGAAGTTCATCTGAATAATTTGCAAGCTCGCCAAGGAGCGTGTCATATGCAGTCAGATAATTTTCGTCCGAACAGTCAATCATAAAGATGAGGCATGAAGTACGGGTGATGTGTTTTAAAAATGTGTCACCAAGTCCAAGCCCTTCCGAAGCACCTTCGATGATTCCGGGAATATCTGCAATGATGATATCTGATTCGTCGTCCAGTCTTAAAACACCGAGGTTTGGAATGATTGTCGTAAAAGGATATGGAGCGATTTTTGGTCTTGCATTTGTAAAAAATGTTAGGAGAGATGATTTACCTGCATTCGGGAAACCAACAAGACCAACGTCTGCCATAATAGAAAGTTCAAGTTTTAAAAAGCGCTTTTCTCCCTTCTGTCCCGGGTTTGCATGGCGAGGAGCCTGATTAGTTGATGTCTTAAAATGAACGTTTCCCCAGCCGCCGTTTCCGCCTTTTAAGAATGTAAACTGTTCATCGCCCGAGGCAGTAGAAAAATCGTAAATGATTTCACCAGTTTCTGCGTCGCTGATTGTAGTTCCGGGAGGAACAGGAATAACTACATCTTCGCCGTCTGCCCCAAAGCGGTTCCAGCCCTGACCGTCGCCACCATTTTTGGCTTTAAAACAATGTCGCTGGCGGATTTTGGCAAGAGTTCTTAAATTGCGTTTTACGCAGAAGATTACATCTCCGCCTTTACCACCGTCACCACCGTTAGGGCCACCATGAGGAATATATTTTTCGCGCCTGAAGGCAACACAGCCGTTACCGCCGTTTCCGGAGCGAACTTCAATTATTGCTTCGTCAGCAAAACCAATCATAAATATCAGTTCCTAAAAAAATTTATTTTATTTCGGATGTCCGCTTCCGTGAAAAATGTCATGCAGCCAGCTAAAACACGCTGGCCGATGCCATTTTTCACTACGCTGCCATCCGGAATGTAATACCAGTTTTTGGAACTGGTATTTATATTTCAACCCGTGGAAGGGAGGAAAAAAAAAGCCCGGGGATTATATCGCACCGGGCATTCATGTGTTCAAGCACGGGGGCTGAACTTATTTTGCAGCTTCTACTGAAACAACTTTGTGATTGTTTCTTTCGCCGAAAACTACTTTTCCGTCTGCTGTAGCAAACAAGCTGTCATCACCTGCTTTCATAACATTGTCACCAGGATAGAATTTTGTTCCACGCTGTTTAACGATGATTGAACCTGCAGTTACTGTCTGTCCAGCAAATCTTTTTACACCCAGGCTTTTTGGATTTGGATCGCGTCCGTTTTTAGCACCAGATCCACCACGTGTTCTTCCCATAGTAATCTCCTTTAAAACTTCGCTTATGCAAGTGTGATTGAATCAACGCGTACTTTTGTGTACTGCTGTCTGTGACCAATAAGACGATGATAATCTTTCTTAGATTTGTATTTGAATACTAAAACCTTTTTATCTTTGAAAGATTCTTCTACAACTACAGTCACTTTAGCTCCCTTTACATAAGGAGTTCCAACACTGATTTTATCTCCATCACTTACTAAAAGAACTGTATCAATGTCAATTTTTGTACCTTTTTCAGCATCAAGCTTGTCTACTGTAAGGACAACACCTTTTTCTGCTTTGTACTGTTTGCCCTTAAATTCAATAGTTGCGTACATATAATACCTCTATTAATTGAATCATTTATAACGCCCGATGCAGCGGAATAAGGGAACGCAATCCGTTCTGCAAAAGACTCGTAAAATAAACCCGGCAGAAGGTGTAAAACGGGGATTAAACACCACTACCCCAAAAGCTTAAATACGTATAAAAAAATATATCAGAAATGAGGATTTTGTTCAATAGCACAAAGTCTTACTTTACCGAGCGAACGATGCGGAAGCCGAGGTCAGCATAATCATAGTGGGCAGGTGCTACTCCGTATTTATAAGTAACAATCAAATTAGGTGCATCACCAAACTGCCAGCCACCGCCTTTTTCAAGCTTTCCACTATCACCGTTAGTTTCATCATCAAAACACCATTCCCATACATTTCCCGTCATATCAAAAATGCCTAAGGAATTAGCTTTCTTCATTCCAACTTCGTGACTTCCTGATGTACCATTTAAATTATGACTATACCAACCGACTGGATCTATTCCACTATTTTCAAGAGCCGTATAATAAATGTCATCCCCCTGTGAATCCTTACCGGTTGGTGAACCTGAGAACATATAATTCCATTCAGTTTTAGAAGGATTTCCGCCCCTTGCTGCAAATTCCCATTCTGCTCCGGTTGGAAGCCTGTAGCCGTCTGCTTTCGAATTTACTGTTACTGTTGCAGATGTAATATGACCGTCAATAACTTCGATTCCTGTTATTGTATATGCCTCTGAATATCCTGATTTTTTACTTAAAACATTACAGAAATAAACAGCATCATACCAGGAGATACAATCTACAGGTCTTAAACCTTGTGTTTCGCCTGGTGCAAGTACAGTCCCATTATTTCCGTTACAATAAGAGGGAGTTGTATTTAATGCATATGCTGTTTGAGAGTTCATAACCTTTTCGTAAAGTTCCTGTGTAACCTCATACTTTCCCATAATAAATGGTTTTAATGTTACACTTGTTCCTGCATAAAAACTTCCTTTATCCGAAGCAGTCGCATGATTATCTAAGAAAACAGGGTCAGAAGTAGAATCAACCGTCGTTTCACTTGTTAAAACATAAACTTCTGCTGTTTTATCAATAGCTACACCATCAATTGTTACGGAATTTTTTGCAATTGCGCCGGGCCGTACATCATCTGTCCCATTACTACAGGAAACAGCAAGCCACGCAAAAAGACCAATAAATAATGCTTTTTTCATAATCGCCTCTTTTTCTAAAATACATTTTTTCTAAACTCTCTTTTAAACAGCACTTTTAAATAAACATTATTTATTAATTTTTTATAATAATAAATTATAAAATCAGATTATGGATTTGTCAAAAAATTGAAAAAGAGACGAATTTTAAAATCACCCTATTCAAATAACTTTTTTAATTTATTTACTGCCAGTTTTGCTTCAAACCTGTAATGTAAATAAACTCCGATAAACACGATAGGTCCGGTAAAAGGGGCAAAATGAGGAAGATCAAATACTATTGCTCTGGCTTTTATAAAATTTATAATACTTGCAATGCTTAAAACCAAAAAGGGAGTAAGCCAGAAAATAAGAAAAATAATTACTCCTATAATCATTCTGATTTTTAAATTAATATTATGCCCGCCATCAACTTCTTCAATTTTACCCATAATAATAGGCAAAAAAGAATTCCTGTATCTTATAATCCTATGAATTTTAAACGTATCGGGAAGGATATCACCTACAAAATATTTAGTATTATCTGTGTGAAATAATTCCGGTCTTGCCGTATTTTCATGCAATATCCTGTTTATTTCCGCTTTTGTTTTTCTGGTTTCAATTGTAACTTTCAAGAAAATTTAAACCTCTCTTCTTATTTTTAAATATTATCTCATATCCATACGACGTCAATTATTTTCCAAAACCTTCACCCTCGTTTTTTCAACCGCGTTTTGGCCGGGATGTAGGGTGTATGTTGTAACTTTTCCGTTCTTCCATTCAAAATCAAGTGTATAGCCGCCTTTTATGCCGGCCCCTTTTATTTTTCCACTCTGCCATGAGGCTTCTGTCGGAAGTGATGGAAGAAGTTTTACACTGATAGTGCCGTCATTCTTTACATCGCTTTGAACTAAAAGCCTTATGATTCCTGCAAGAGCACCGAAATTTCCGTCGATCTGGAAAGGGGGATGATTATCGAGGAGATTTGGAAGGGTTGAGTTTTTGAATAAATTTACGATTGAATCGAGTGCCTTATTTCCCATTCCAAGCTGTGCCCAGAAATTGATTATCCATGCCTGGCTCCAGCCTGTGTGTCCTCCTCCATTTTTAAGGCGTTTTTCAAGCGTTTTTACACATGCTTTTGCAAGCTCTGGAGTTTCTTCTTTTGTAATTGTGTGACCAGGAAATAGACCGTAAAGATGAGAGACATGGCGATGACCTGGTTCAACTTCTTCTACTTCCTGATTCCATTCCATTAAACTTCCGTCTTTATTAAGCGAAGGCTTTTTAAGATGAGACAAAACAAATTCAAATGAATCAAAATCAGAATGAGGATATTTTTTCCCTTTGTGCGAACATGCATTTTCCCCAAGGATTTTTTCTGCAGAAAGGACACTCTTAAAAAGATGCTCTAAAATCATGTTGTCCATTTGGGAGCCTTCGCACACTGCACCTGTTTCCCCTGTTTTTGTGATATATGAATTTTCCGGTGAAAGAGTCGGACTTATTACAAGATAAGGCTTACCGTCGTCGGCAAGAGAAGAAGCATCGCTTGAAGGAATAAGATAATCAACAAAGAAAAGCGCCGCTTCGTGCATAAGATAATAATAGCGAGCAAGAAAAGATTTATCATTTGTATATTCAAAATGTTCGTAGATATGAGTACAAAGCCATGCCGCTCCCAAAACCCAGTAAGAAGAAGGAATCCATGCATCCTGAACTCCCGCATCTCCCCAGAAGTCGGTATTGTGATGTAGGACAAATCCACGTGAGCCGTAAAGTTTTTTTGCAGCAATTTTTCCACGCTCAAACGAACGTTCCAGAAGATTAAAAAGCGGAAGCTCGCATTCAGAAAGACCTGAAATATTCGAAGGCCAGTAATTCATCTGTGCATTTATGTTGATTGTATATTTACTTCCCCAGGGAGGATCCATGTAAGGGTTCCATAATCCCTGCAATGTTAAAGGAAGAACTCCGGGCTTTCTGCTTCCTGCAATCATGAGGTAGCGTGAAAAAGCGGCATAAAGATTTACAAGGCTTGTGTTGGATTTGCATGCGGCTTTTAAAAGCTCCGGCGTTGTGATTATATTTTCTTTTTTCTGATTATTATTCCCCCTGGCTGATGATTTTTTTTCTTCATCATCCACGCCGATTTTAAGGCTGAAGGTCTTCCAGTAAGATTCGTATTCTTTAAGGTGATTATTAAAATAGTAATCAGCGGCACGAAAGATTATATCCTGAGCCCCCGAAGAATGTTCAACCGAGCGGGAGATATTATTTACACCCCCCGAAGATTCATTCACCCCACAGGATGCATTTATTTCCCGCCTGATTTTCCTAAGATGATTTTTACATTCAGCGGCCCAGGTATTTTTCCTGATCAATTTTTCATAAGCTTTTTTATCACGCGCTTTTTCGCTGTACTTCCAGGTTTTTATATCTATAAAAAATAAAACTTCATCACATGCGTTCCCATAAAGACAAAAGCCTCTTGTACCAGACTCTCCTCTCCTGCAAACCATACCGGCCCCTTCACAAAAAGGAATACCGTGTGAATCTTCTAAAAAAATAAATCCATCATCCGCATATACCTGATCACTCCATATACCACGGTCAAAGTAACCCGAAAAATTAATGCTTCCCGGGGAGTCGGAACTAACGTGCATAAAAAGAATATCATCAGGCGCGCTGATCCAGGTACGGCGAGTAAAGTTTACACCATCTTCATTTTTATATGAGACAGTAGCACAGGCTTTATCTAAATCGAGGGTACCTTTATAGAAAGAAAGACATTTTGGAGAAAAGCTATGTGCAAGCGGCCATCCGTGTTTAAGGCCTGAATCTTTTTTAGAGAAAAAATCAATCTTAAACTCTCCCGCAGTCTGATAGACCCTGTCGTTAAATCCCATCCCGCTTAAAGACTCAAAACAATACTTCTGGGCTTCTAAAACCTTTCCTTCTTTTATGAGCGTTCTAATTTTAGAAAGATTTTTTTTAGAGTCGGGATTAAGCCTGTTTTGTGGACCACCAGACCAGATTCCTTCTTCGTTCAGCTGGATTACCTCGTTACAAGGATGAGCTTTTACCATGCAGCCAAGTCGTCCATTTCCAATAGGCAGATAGTGTTCCCATTTTTCAGGCGGATTATTAAAGACAAGAAGATTACGCATACAAAATATTATAAAAGATAATAGAAAAAAGTGGCAGTTTTTTTATTGAGAATTACATTTTTAAAGGGTATAATTAATAATCTTTTTTACAGTTTGTGTCCGAATCTATGGCACAAAAAAAACAGGAGCAAAAAATGACTTCACAAATGATTGCAATGATTATTGCTTTTGCCCTTTACCTTGGACTTATGGTTTTTGTCGGTATAAGAAGCGCAAAGAACAATAATTCAGCATCTGATTTTTTCCTTGGTGGAAGAAAAGTTGGTCCCTGGGTTACTGCCTTAAGTGCAGAAGCATCTGACTCATCAGCATGGCTTTTAATGGGATTACCTGGTTTATGTTATCTTGGTGGTTTTAAAGAAACCTTCTGGACAGCAATTGGTCTTATTGTGGGAACTTACCTTGCATGGCTTTTTATTGCTAAGCCTTTAAGAAAGTGTTCCGTAACTTACAATGATTCAATCACTATTCCGGAATTCCTTACTAACAGATTCAAAGATAAGTCACACATTCTTTCTATTGTTTCTGTTATCTTTATTGTATTCTTCTTTACAATTTATACAGCTTCCGGATTTGTTGCATGTGCAAAACTCTTCCGTTCTGTATTCGGACTCGACTGGAATATTGGTCTTTTGATCGGATTTGTAATCATCCTTTCTTATACAATTCTTGGCGGATACCGCGCTGTATGTACAACTGATTTTATTCAGGGAAGCCTTATCATTATCGCTTTCATCATTTCTGCAGTAGCAATCGTTGTTTCTCTTGGTGGAATTGGTAATGCCGCACAGAATGTTTCTAACTTTACAGACAGAGCCTTAAGCGGTGAATTTGGAAAGACAATCTTAGATACATTCAAAGGGAACCAGACCTTTGGTGCAAAACAGGCAATTTCTGCATTTGCATGGTTCTTAGGATATTTTGGTATGCCTCACATCATCATCAGATTTATGGGTTGCCGTTCTAACAAAGAAATCACAAAGGCAAGAAGAGTCGGAATCAGCTGGATGATTATTTCTTACATCGGTACAGTTTTAATCGGAACTCTTGGAACTGCATATCTTTTGAGTAAGGGCGTAATTCTTGGAGCCGATGCATCAGAAGTAACAACGGCCGGAATCACAGCACTTGGAAACGGTACAAACGAAGCAGTATTCAGCGAAACAATGATTCGTCTCTTCCCTGCTTTCATCGCCGGAATCTTCCTCTGTGGTATTCTTGCTGCGGCAATGTCTACTGCAGACTCACAGCTTCTTTCTGCTTCTTCTGCAATCGGACAGGATATCTTCAAAGGTATTATTAAAAAGGATGCTTCCGATAAGACAGTTCTTTTAGTAAGCCGTATTTCTGTTTTTGTAATTGCTATTGTTGGTCTTCTTCTTGCACTTGATCCTGACAGTTCTGTATTCAAGCTTGTTTCTTACGCATGGGCAGGCTTTGGCGGAACATTCGGACCTTTAATCATCCTTGCCCTTTACTGGAAGAAAACTACAGCACCTGGTGCAATTGCCGGTCTTATTACCGGTGGTATTACAGTTGTTGTATGGGAAAAACTTAAGGGTGGTATTTTTGATATTTATGAAATCTTACCTGCATTCATTGTTTGTCTTTTGGTAACAGTAGTTGTTTCTCTGTTCACAAAGCAGGATAATGATGTTATGGCAAAATTTGATGAATACAAAGCCATGAAAGACTAAGTCGTCTGATTATTAAACAAAAATAATCAGCATAAAAAAAACAGGAATTTTCAGTTTGATTTCTGAAGATTCCTGTTTTTGTTTTAAAATGATTTAATTTACGATAATCAGCACGAAAGCCGGCTGTAAAAACCGCCTGATACATTCACTGATGATTTATTTTTTAATCTTATCCAAGACCTTTCTGAACGCGCTGTCCGGTTTATTTAATTCCTTTGAACCGCGTGTGATTTTACAAAGCGACATTCCGAACATCTTTGCAATTTCCCTCTGAGTAGTTCCCTTATCGATTTCTTTTACCAAAAGCCATCTGTTTGCAATATCCTTTAATTCAGCGGGCGTAAAAAGACATTTGATAAAATTGTTTACGAGCTTTTCGTCGCTTGTAGTAAAAATCTTACAGAGTTCCTTAATTGCTTTTTCTTCAAGCTTTTCTTTGTTTTCAATTTCACTCATAACTCTATTATACTCCGGTTTTTATTTATTTGAAACGAAAATCAACACAAATAATACCTGAAAAATCAACGCAGGTAAAAAGTTAGCAGTTTTGATTTTTTTAAGTCCCAAAAGATTTATAGAAATCATGATGATTATGGCACCCCCACAGGCAGACACTTCTGTAATGAGATGCTCCGAAACATAAGGCGCGATGACAGTAGATAAAAGAGTAAGTCCACCCTGATAGATTAAAATCATGATTACAGAAAATGCAGTTCCTATTCCCATTGCGGCTGTAAAACTGATGGCCATAAAACCGTCTAAGATTGATTTTGTATAGATTGTAGTATAGTTTCCCTGAACACCCGCTTCGAAAGAACCAACAATTGACATTGCACCAACGCAGAATAAAACTGATGAGTTCAAAAATGCGTATGCAAAGTTTTTATTGCTTTTAGAAGCAAGTTCTGTTTTTCCATCTTCTAAAGAAGCTTCCCCGCCTGCCACGATAACACCTTTTTTTGGCATAAGCTTTTTTTCGAGCCAGCCGCCAAACTTAAGGATTCCACCGTCAATGTTCAAAAGATAACCTGCAATGGCTCCAAAGATAAGCGAAAGTGCCAGAAAAATAACACTGTCGAACTTAAAAGCCATCTGAAGGCCGAGCACAAGTGTTATAACACCGCACGCAGTTTGAATCATCTGATTTAATTCTTCTGTGAATTTTTTAGAAAGTAAGAGCCCTATTATTGAGCCAAGAATTACAGTTCCGCAGTTTACAAATACAGCAGGCATTTTTCTCTCCTATGGTTTTAAAATAAAAAAAGGAGTTGATATTTCAACTCCTGAATTATTGCGGAGGAGCCGACTTGAACGGCCACGACTTACGCCACAAGCACCTCAAGCTTGCGTGTCTACCAATTCCACCACCCCCGCGGGATGAATAATAATATATCTAAAAGGCTTTTCTTTGTCAACACCCAACGGTTTAAAACTTTCCGCTTGAGTGAGAAAATCCTCTTGAATTAACCGAAGTATGCGAGCTCGAAGATGATTCATGATGAATAACTTTTGTTGTGCTGTGTGTATAATTATCTACAGCATGAGTTATATCAATACCATCTTCGGGGATATATTCACTTGCCTGCTTTGCAATGTGAACAGACTTCATCTTTGCCTTCATAGAAAAACAAACGGCAAGAGCAATGATTAAAGAAATACCGCCACCGATGAGTAATGCTGCCCTTAATAAATCAAAGTCGATGTAAAGCCTATGCTCCTGCATTGCAAGTTCTTTTTCCTGAGCTTTAAGCTGTGCCTTAAGAAGCTTATCATGGTATTCAGAATAATAATCCTCCGATTTCTGAAGGAATGCCATACATCCGTCGTACCAGTTATCGTTTCTAAAGTGAGGCTTAAATGCATCTGCTACATAATCTTTTTTTGAATCTGTAAAAACCTTGTGAGCATCATCGCCATAACAGCAGATAGCGTAATCCCGGTCGGCAAAATTGAGCATAAGAAGAATACCGTTTTTTTCCGGTCCAACACCAAAGTTATAATCAATATAATAATCTTCGGCTAATAATTCTATATCATATGATGTTGGATCATTATCTGTTGCAATATGAAATCCAAAATCATAAGTTTCCCTTAATCCAGAACAAACTTCATTCAGGGTAGAAAACTCATCCTCAGAAAAAATAGAAGCATTATCTATAACATAAATATCTTCGTATTCAAATTCTTCCTGCGAAATTGTTTCTTCCTGTAAATTTGTTTCATCCAGACCTAAGATTTCTTGTGCTTCTTCTAAAAGACTATCCTGTGAAAAAAGACCAAAAGAACAGAAGCTAAAAAGGGTAAAAATTATTAAAAGACGCTTTTTCATTGTACCAACCCCATCACAAAATAAAGAATTGCAGATAAAACTACCGTACTTCCGGCAAAAATGCTTAAGAAATAAGCCCAGAATTTTCCCCACGAAACAGGTAAATCACCGGCAAGCTTTCCTGTCTGACCGTTTATACCGAATAAAAAGTTCTGATCCTTCCACTTTGTATTCAAAAGCCACACAGGAAAAAGCGCATAAGATGTATCTTTGTAGTCGACGTTTACTTCGCGGGAAGTTACACTCTGTGAATCATAGCCCGAAACTGTATTTAATAAAGCGCTGATAGATGAATTATTGATTCTTGTTTCGGCACGAGGTTTACACTCTTCTTCGGAATCGTCATAAGCTTCTGCATAAAAACCCGGAAGGTATGATGTAGAAAACTTTTCGAGCTTTGCATAATCAAACGGCTCAATGGAATCCATCAGTGCGTTATCCATCTTTGTAGAAGCATCTACAGGAATCTGTTCGAATAAGATATTTCCCTTTCTTGAAACCTTAAAATGCTTTGTAGTGATTGTTTCTGTATTTCCTGAACGTGCAGAAGATGTAGTTGTACAGTCAAGGTCTACACTGGCCTTAGCTTTTCCACCAAAGAGCCAAAAAGGAACATAAATACCCTTTACTTCTTCTATATGATTTTCTGTTTTAAAAACCTTTGGAAGAAGTGGCTTTTTATTATAGTGTTCCGACAAAGCCTTTATAGTCTGATTCTTATCTACAGAAAAAGGGATAACAAGGTCTGGTCTTCTGCCACCTGTAAACTGCCCCGGAATTACAGAAGGGTTTGAACAGTACGGACAGCTAGTTGCAACAGTGTTTATGTCGCAGAAAATCTCTGCACCACACGAAGAACAGTTATAAGTTCTTAAACCTGTCGCATCCCACTTTTCCTGATTTTCCTTCTGCTTTTTGCCTGATTCTTCCTGGGCTGCATCTACCTTTTTGTTGTATAGAGCATCTATTTCGGAAACATCAAACGAGCTTCCACAGTAATCGCATTCAAGTTTTTTTGTCTTACTCGAAAAATGTAATGGTCCCGTACAAGACGGACACTGATAGTTAGTTACCTGAGCCACTTTATTTCCCCGTTATTCCGGTTTTTTTGCACCGCATTCAGAACAGAATTTACCTGTGTTTACAGTTCCGCATGAACATGTCCAGGTTACAGCATTCTGTGCAGCACCTGTGCCCTGAGCCTGATTCATCTGTGCACCACCATTTGGCATCTGCATATTCTGAAGATTCTGATTCTGCATCTGTCCCATTGCAAAAAGATTCTGTGCATTAGAACCACCTGCCTGACCAGCCATTCCCATTCCCATAAATGCCATACCGGCTCCGTTTGGATTAGAAGCAGCCATCTTCATAGCATCAGCCTGAGCACCGACAAGGTTTGCAGCAGCACGTGTAGGATCCATAAATGCAGCGTTCTTCTGAAGATCTTTAATCATCTTTTCGTCTTCTTCGTCTGCCTTTATAGAAGAAATACCCACGTTCTGAATTTCAAGACCGCGTGCAACCCTCCACTTTGCCGAAAGTTCTTCTTTAAGAATCTGAGCAAGCTCCTGTGTATGTCCCGGAACTAAAGAATAACGGATTCCCATCATGGAAATCTGAGCAAAAGCCGGCTGGAGTGCAGTTAAAAGTTCACTCTTAAGCTGACCTTCAAGATTATCTACAACATATTCTTCTTCTACGTTGCTGCAGATATTAGTATAGAAAACAACAGGATCTACAATCTTAAAGCTGTATTCACCAAAACATTTAACACTGATATCGATATCGATTCCGGCTCTCTGGTCTACAACACGGAAAGGAACAGGAGAAGGAGTTCCATATTTATTTCCGATTAATTCCTTTGTATTGATGTAGTAAACCCTCTGATCCTTTGGAGCTTCACCACCAAAAGTAAAACGCTTACCGATATTCTTAAAAGAATCTATAAGACCTTTTCCAAAGCTTCCGGCAAAAACAGAAGGCTCTGTAGAAGCATCGTATTTATATTCACCAGGTTCAGCACATACATCAACAACTTTTCCCTGTTCTGTAATCACCATACACTGACCATCAGCAATAGAAATTATAGAACCGCTTGTGATGATGCTTTCATCCCCTTTTGTATTGCTTGAACGTCCGGTAGTTTTTTTCTGTCCTCTTTTGCACAAAACCCCCGCACTCATTGAATCACAGTAAAAGAACTCTTTCCACTGATCTGCAAGAACACCACCAGCTGCACCTGTTATAGCTTTAATCAATCCCATTTAAATACTCCAATAATATAGAATTAGCGGCCAGAAAAACTGCCCTTAAATATGAAATATATTATACACCATTTTTGAATAAATAAATAAAAAAAACTGCTTCCGACCATAAAATAATCAGAAACAGTTTTATATAAGAAAAGAGAGGCTTAATTAATTTAAACTATAATCAGCCGGATTAATCAGCTTAATCACACTCTAATCAGCCTTTTAAAATTATCTTATTTTTTTGGGATGAATTTAATGCTCTTAACAGTAATGATTACTGTATCATCACCATTGTTTGCACCGTCTCCGTTTCCTTCCCACATCCATGAATTAGCAAGGACACCAATATAAAGAGCTTTTCCAGTTTTTCCCTTAAGGTCGATTGATCTTTTTACTGTACCTTTTAAAGCTTCTGCATCAACCCAGTCAATCGGCTGACCATTGCTGTAGAAGTTTCCATTAGCACCCCAGTATTTAATACCGAACTTTGGCATTACCTTTGGTTTTTCCCATGAACCTGTTTTATAATCAAATTCGATTTCGCAGGTAGCATAATCTTTAAGATCAATTCCGTCTTTTCCATTAATCTTAAAAGTATAACCGCCGCCACCATATCTATACATGGCAGTATAAGTTACAGAACCATCTTTAGCAAAAACACCGTCACCTAAAGTTGCATCTGTACCCCAGACATTAGCTTCCGAGAGAGTAACTTTTACAAGAGCAGCACTCTTTGCAAAAACCACCGAGATGAGAGAGAGCGAAAGAAGAACAACAAGACATTTTCTTAATTTTTTCATAGGACACTCCTTATTTTTTAATATAAATAAATTATAGTACAGTTTTTTAGGAATGCAATTTAGTTAAACGTTTCACTAAGAAAAATAAAGAGAAAAAATGAAGAATTTTTATAAACACTGATTAGTAATTATTCAATCCGCCGGCTTTAAGCTGGAAATGACTGAATTCCATGCTGAAGCTTGCCCTTCCCTGTGTTGCAGAACGGAGGTTTGTTGTAAATCCGAACATATTTGCCATTGGAGCAGTTGCATGAATAACTTCGCCAGAAACCTTTGAATCCTGCCCCATGATGTTTCCACCGCGCTGTGAAAGCTGACTCGATGCAGGTCCCACAAATTCCTTAGGACATGAAATATCTACATTCATAACAGGCTCTAAAATTACAGGATTTGCAGCATTACAAGCCTTATCGAAAACCTGAGCCGCACACGCTTCGAATGCAAAGGTTGTAGAAGTAAGCTCGTTATAAACGATGTCTGTTACTTCGACTTTTACATCTGTACAAGGATATCCGTATTTGATTCCAGAATTAAATGCAGAGGCAAAACCAGAGTTGATTGCCTGGATGATTTCTTCAGGAATATTTGCAGTTTTACATGTGATTGAATAAATATTTCCGCTTCCTGTTTCGCACTGGCTTACTTTAATCTTTAAGCCCGCAGTATTTTCTTTACCCGCAAGAACACGGCTGAATTCTTCGCTTACTTCGGCAGTAGAGCTTACAGATTCGCGGTATGTAACCTGAGGAGCACCAACGTTACACTTAACACCAAAATCATCGCGCATACGTGTAACAAGAACATCAAGATGAAGTTCACCCATTCCTGATATGATGAGCTGACCAGTTTCGGCATCTTCGTGATAGCTGAAGGTTGGATCTTCGCAGCTTAAAATCTTTAAAGTTTCGTTCATCTTGTCTTTTTCGCTCATTGATTCGGGTTCAAGAGCAACAGAGATTACAGGTTCCGGGAATTTAGGCTGTTCGAGTAAAACATTGAATGCCTCGCTTCCGATTGTGTCACCTGTCTGTGCAAGCTTAAGACCGATAAATACGGCAATGTCTCCGGCACTAAGGCTGTCCATTGCTTCTGATTTATCTGCATGCATACGAAGGATTCGGTTTACCCTTTCCCTCTTCTTTTTGTTCATATTAAAAATCTGAGTTCCTGCCTGAATCTTTCCTGAATACATTCGGACATAGCACAAAGGTCCCATCTCGCGGTCATACTGAATTTTAAATACAAGACCAAGTGGCATCTTTGTTGCATCGCATGGAACTTCTACGTTTTCTTCTGAATCTTTTTTTACTTTAATTCCCTTTGCAGGAGGAACATCAGTAGGACAAGGAAGATAATCAACAACAGCATCGATTAAAGGCTGAACACCCTGATTGTGTCTTGCACTACCCATGATGAACGGAACATAAGCGCGGTTGATTGTTCCCGTTCTGATTGCTTTTTTAAGCTGGTCAATTGTGATTTCTTTTCCGTCAAGATAAAGCTCCATCAAAGAATCATCTGCACCGGCAACCATTTCTACTAATTTTTCGTGCCATTCGTCGGCCTGTGCCTTTCTTGAAGGATCAATGTCGCTTTCCTTTACGATTTCGCCTTCATCACCTTCAAAGCGAAGTTCTTTCATTTTAAGAAGATCGATTACGCCTTCGAAATCCTGGCCTTCGCCAATCGGAATCTGGAGGGCAAGACAGTCTACACCGAATTTTTCGTGAACATCGTTCATTGAGCCAAAAAAATCAGCTCCGATTCTATCCATCTTATTCATAAATGCAAGGCGTGGAACATTAAACTCATCTGCCTGCTTCCATACAGTTTCTGTCTGTGGCTGAACACCGTCTACCGCACAGATTACGGCTACGGCACCATCGAGTACGCGGAGGGAACGCTCTACTTCGGCAGTAAAATCAACGTGTCCCGGAGTATCGATAATATTAATCTGATGATCGCGCCAGTAAGTTGTAGTAGCGGCAGAACAGATAGTGATTCCTCTTTCCTGTTCCTGAGCCATCCAGTCCATAGTTGCCTGACCGTCATCTATTTCGCCAATCTTATGAATTTTTCCTGTATAAAAAAGAATGCGTTCTGTTGTTGTAGTTTTACCCGCATCGATGTGGGCCATAATACCGATATTGCGCATTTTGTCGAGAGCCATATATTTCTCCAGAATAAATAAATCCTGCCGGATTATTTTTTGCACCAGCAGGATTCAATTTTAACATTTTTCCAGGTCTTTGAAAATAGAGGAAAGAATATTGGAAAAATTAGTTTTCATTTTCTGCTTTCTCTAATTTCTTTATTTCCTTGGAAACAAATTCATATATAAGCTGCATATTCGACAGAGCCTTAGAAACATGGATTTCCTCTATATTTAATTCTTGTGGATAACGGATTTTTACACCATATGGAGTTAACTCATCAGCAGCATCCAGTATATTATCTGGAATTGAAATATACTCCGATAACTGTTCTGTGAGTAAACCTAAATCGTGAGTTTTTTGTAATTCGCCATCAAAAGCTATTATAAGAGCCTTGAGCATTTTTTCAGAAGCTTGCTGGCAATGATAACATATGATTTCAAGAGGTTTAGAATGTTGGATTTCATTCAGATAATTTGCAGAAAGAACATCCATATCCGCGAATCTTATCCATTCTTTTACATCATTTTCATTTTTCATAAAGAACGATACCTTCACGAGCTATTATATTTTCGAGTGTTTTACGGTCTTTTCTTTCTGCAAACCCGGAAACAGAACCAACAACTATATCAACAGGACGTCGTTTTAATCCTCGTAATGAACGATAAGCTATTTGAGAAACTGCAACTCTGTCTTTGACAGCATCGGGCATAACAAGATAAAAATCGTAATCACTATCTTCCCGTTCATCTCCACGAGCAAATGAACCAAAAAGATATATTCTCTGAGGATTGACACTTTGTTTAAGTCTTTCTGCTATTGACTGAATTTCTGCAGTTATCATCTTAATTACCTCTAGTTCACATTATAACATATTTTTTTTGTTTATTAAAAAAAACTGCACATCTTGCGACATGCAGTTTGTGTAAATAAACTAATTATTCTTTACAATCTCGTTGTTATACCAATACGAGGAGCTATTAATGTATGCTTAGATGTTTTTGGGAAACCTTCAGTAAATGCCCATCCAAGAGGGAAATAACTAAATTGTACTCCTCCTGTAAGATATGTATCCTCTGAAAACTTAAAATTCAGACAAGCATCAGCACAAACACCAACATCAATGAACATCATCATTGAATAAATAAAATCAATTGTTATACCAGCACCTAAAATGAGAGACATCATATCAGTATCTAAAACTCTGAAAGAGGCTCCAAAGGCTGAATCAAACAAAAATGCCCAACCGCTTGTATCCGGATCAAATACCGATAAAGGAACCGAAATAGAACCAGACATATAATATCCAAAAAGACCACTAGAAAAAGAATAATCATGATAGTCTATACCAATAAGATTTGTTGTTTTTGTACCTGAAAACAACATAGGGAATGACAGATTAAAAGTTGATAATTTTTCTTTTCCATTTTCCTGTGCAAAAACACTTGTAATAAGTGAACCGGCAATCATTACAATTGCTAATAATTTTTTCATAGTTTTCTTCTCCTTTTTATAAACTATTTCTTCAATTATTGTACTATATATGTTTTAAAACATAAAGAAAAATAATGATAAGGGGGGCAAAACGGTTCATAGGGAAAAAGATTAGAAAAAAGTCTAAAAAAATAGAAATAAATTGTTTTCTGAAATGAATTGTTTTTTAAAAAAAAAGCTGTTGTACCAAAGAAATATATTCTTTTGTACAACAGCCGGATTTATTATCTGAATGTGATACCGATTCTTGGGGAAAGTGTATAACTATTATTTACAACTCCTGAAACATCTTCAAAGGCCAGAAGATATCCAACAGGATAATAAGCACACTGTACACCGCCTGTTATATACAAACTGTCTGTAAGTTTTAAGTTTAAAGCAGCATCTGCACATACACCTACATTTATAATATTAAGTACAATTCCGACCATAAACCAGTTAGCTGTAACTCCGGCACTTAAAACGCAGGATAACCAGCTTGTATCTAAAAGACGAAAAGAAACACCCCAGCTTCCATCTAACATAAACGAAAAAACATAGTTTGGATTAGATTTGAAAACATCTAAGGGAACAGAAAAAGAAGACTGACTGAAAAATCCGAAGAAATCAGAACTAAACTCCTGATCATGATAATCCACACCAATAAGCGGTAAAGAACCATCTCCTGCACCCCAAATCGGGAAAACCACACTGAATGAAGAAAAATTCTCATTTCCTTCATTTTCTTTACCAAATGCACCTGCAAAGAGTGAACCAAGAATAAGTACACATGCAATTAATTTTTTCATTTTAAACTCCATTATTTTTATTAGGCTTAAAAAATTATTAATCTAAAAAAATCACCGGCAAAAAAGCCGGTGACTTAATTATCAACCACAATAAATTCTTCTGGTTATTAGTCCAGAGAAAATGTAAGACCAACTTTAAGCTGATTAGACCAGCGGTTCATTTCCGGGAAAGGTCTTGTAGAACCAATTCCCATTCCAAGGTATTCAAGCTGATCCGAAACAGAAATACCAACTGAATCACCAAGCATGATTGTACCGCTTACTTCACCACCAAACCAGACTCCAACAAAATCTGTATCCATGCTGTCGTCAAGGAAGAACAAAAATCCGATTATGTCGTTTGAATAAAGATTGCAGCCAACACATGGAGTAACGGTAAAAATCAGATGGCCGTTATCAAAAGGTTTAATAGGAACACCAAGATATACATCAAGCATAAGAAGATCATTTACCTGATTCCAGCTTGCAAACATCATATTCCAGTTTACACCAACCGAAATACCAACAAAATCAGTTAAAAAAGCCTTTGTATCGAATCCTAAACCGTATGCGAAAGCTCCATCAAATGCTAATGCACTAGTCTGATTTGCCTGTCCATAAATTCCGTTCACTGTAAGATAAACTTTTTCTTCTGCATGAAGACAAGCGCCTGTAAAAGAAAGTAATAAAATTGCTGATAAAAATAATTTTTTCATAATATCACCTCGTTCATACTGAATCAAAGAGCACTCCGAGTACCCTTCTTTTTATTCTACGCCTTTAGTATGCAGCAACACGAGATAGAGGTCAATTAAAAATATCCTAAGATATCATGAGAGTTTTCTTATAATTAAAGTTCGTTTACGGTAACAAATTCAAAGCCTGAATCAATCAGCGCACAGATTAAGATATCAAGATAATTATAAAGAGGGTCTGTTCTGTTTCCCTGAGAGAAGCCTGTAGAAACCGGAACAATTCCTCCATTTGTCTTTTTGAGCGATTCGCAGTAAGCATAAATCAGCGCTTCGGGCTTTGTTTCCTTATTAAGGAGGGCTGTATCGTTTTCTGTCTGATAAGAATTTACATATGTGTAGCCAGCTGCAGTTCCATAATCAATTATTTTTGGCTCAACTGAATAATATGGAGCATGCCAGTAAAGCGAAAGTTCTTTCTGAGTACACTGATAGTATTCATCTTCGTTTCTTGCAAGACCACGGCGGATAAAGTTTTCGTCGATGATGAATGAGTTATTTACAAGATCGGTTGTAGAAAAGAACATTGAACCAACTTCGTAGCCGTTGAATGCTATCTGTCTTGTTTCCGAAGGATATCTTCTTATAAACTCCCCATTTACAAAGAATGTTGCAGGAACATTGTATTTTTGTAAAACAGAAATTATTTTTGTAAGTCCGTCTGAATTGTCGTATGCGTCAAATACAAGGGCAATCTTTTTACGCTCTGCTGATTTTTTTGTACTCTGTTTGTACATCGGTTTTGTAACTGCCTTACGACTGAGCGTTCTTATATAAAGTGCGTTTTCGAAGAGTTTATTTGGTGTAGTGCCCGTAAAGATTCTGTATCTTCCGTTTTCGTTAGAAAGACTTAATTCAGTTTCTGCAATTCTCTGCCAGGTAAAAGATTCAGGAATGTATTTATAAAAATTCTTTGAACCTGTATCTGCAACAATTGTCTTTCCATCTTCTGCCCACGCTCCTGTTTCTACAGAAGAAAGCATAATTACTTCGTAGGTATTTGCTAAAAGATTCCACTTTTTGATTGTTTTTTCGCCGCCTACATAAAGAACATTGTTTGAACCCCAGATGGCACTTGTAACTTTTTCTCCCGAAAGCTCTGCAAGGCGCTGCCATGTATTTGTGTCATAAACATAGATTGATGATGCAGCATAAAAAGCGGCCTTTGAATTATCAGGAGAAACGATTGGTCTTCCTGAATCTGCAATCTCTAAAACAGTTGTTGATTTTGTAGAAATCTTTAATACTGCACCCTTTTCCCTACTGCCATTAAAAGGAAGCTTTTCGAGCCAGAGATGAGGTTCCTGTTCCTTATCCCAGAAAACATAAGAGCTTACAAGAGAAGCAGATGAATCTATATATGGCTTTGAATATACTACATCAAGATAGTCGCAGTTCTTATTCTGGAATTTTAAATAAGAAAAGAGCCTGTTATTCTGAATCAAAAAGAGGGAAGAAACAGTTTTATTTACACTGAACTTATCTGTTAATGCGTTGAACTGTACCGGAAGACGGCCTATTGCCTTACCCTGCCCTATGATTCCTGAATAAAGACCGATTGTATATAATTCCTTTGCGTTTATCTGATAAACAAGATAATCATCTATATAAATGATTATTCTGTCTGTTGCCCAGTTTATGCTGTTGATTGTCCCGCGCCCGATTTTTCTGTATTTTTCGTCCATTTCCACACCACGGAGAATTGCTTCGGGGTTACAGAAATAAAGACTTCCTTCTTTTTCGTAAATCAAAAGAGAACTGTCGAGCGACCATTTTACAGGGATGTATTCATAATTCTGTCTTACGTCTTCGCCGATTTCTGATGTTTTTCCGCTCTGGATATCCTGTAATACTAAAGTTCCCGATGTGAGTGTATCTTTTACAATCTTACATAAATATTTTCCATCTGGACTTACAGAATATGGAGCAAGTGGAAGAGCGTTTGTTGGAATTTCTGAAAGTGTATCTGACCAGGCAAATGTATTTTTATCTATATCGTATACGCCTGTACCATAGCGGTTTCTGATCTGAAGTTGTTTTGCACCGTTTATCAATTCCATCTGTTCTGCATAGCAGGTAAGAAGAAGAGGATTCTTTTCGCTTTCGCCATTCACCACTTTTGAATAAAAAAGAGAACGATAGGTATTTACACCCGCCATTTCCTGACTCAATGTAAAAAGGACCTCGTCTTTTGAGTTTATATCCGAAGGTCCAAAAGTGATTTTTGCGAATGATTGTACTGCTATAAGTAACAGACTTATTGATAAAAGTGTTCTTTTCATTTATGCATCTCCGCGCTCAATACAAGAACATCGAGTTCCTGCTTTAAGTCATCCAGCTCTTTTTCCAATGCATCAAGCTGTTTACGACGTTTGTCTTTACGGTTTTCTTTAAACCTGTTAAACAAAACATCCAGAGATTCTTCTGCATTTGAAACTCTGGAATAACCACACCACGGGCAGTACAGAAAATCACTCTGAATTGTACGCCCGCATCCTTTGCACACTGCTTTAGTAAACATTTATATTTTACACCACCTTTGATTATTTTTTAAGTACCGTCATCGGATCTACAATCTTTCCGTTTTTATAAACAGTAAAGTGAAGATGTGGACCGGTTGAATATCCTGTTGAACCAACAAGTCCAAGTTTTGTATCCTGACCAACGCTCTGTCCCTTCTTTACAAGAATCTTTGACATATGAGCATATAAAGTCTGATATCCGTTTGGATGACTTACGATTACATAATTTCCAAATACGCTTGAAACACCTGTATAAGAAACTGTTCCGCTCATTGCTGCAAAAATCGGTGTTCCTGTAGGGCAAGCCATATCTGTTCCTGTGTGGAATGCCTTTACCTTTTTAATAGGATCGATTCTGTAGCCGTAAGGAGAAGTCCATCTGAATTTTGCTTTGATTGGAAGCTTGAATAAATCTCCCATTGCATTTCTTAATGTATTTGCATCAAGAGAAACTCCAGGAAGGAAGATTTCCTGACCAACAGATAAAACTTCGGAAGTAAGATCGTTTACATCAATCAGAACTTCGAGCTTGAGCTTATTCTTTTCTACGATTGAATTAAGGCTTTCTCCCTTTCCTACCTTATGGATGATACCATCAATAGAAGGAATCTTAAGTTTCTGTCCTGCATAAACCGAGCGTACGTTAGAAATATTGTTTACAGAAATAAGGGTCGAAATATTTGAAAGTCCGAATTTCTTTGCAATTCCACCGATTGTATCGCCTGCTAAAACTGTATATGTCTGATAGCTTACCGGCTGAGTAAGAACGATTGAAGATGAATCAATTTCTTCTCCAAGCACGTGACCAAACTCATCAATCTGAACTGAAGTGTCGAGTGCAAAAGTAGACATAAGGCGGCTTACTGCATCAAGTTCCGAATCATCTTCGTTATTGAATGTAAGAGCACCAATGTGATTCTGTTTATAGATAATAAGCTTATAACTTGCAACACCAATGGAAAATCCTGCAATCACACAGATAAGGCTGATTAAAATCTTTTTAAGATTGAGCGAAATATATCCTGTTGCAAGCGAAACCATCTGACCAATTGCAATAAGAATTCCTTTTGGAGAAAGCTGTCTTTTGATTCTTCCGGCTCTGAATGTAATATCTTCATCCGGGTAGGCAATTGCATAAGAAGAAAGACTTCTTTCCTTTACGGGACGTTTGTAGTCTGTGCGTTTAAAGTTCGGGCGTTTTAAAAAGCCTGGTGTTTTTCTTTCTGAATAATCCTGATTAATAAAACTTATTATTTCCATATTTTGTGTATCGACAGGAAACAAATCTGGGTTTAGAATATTTTTGTGGGAATAAATCATCATAATAAAGAAGGAAAAAGCCTCTTAGACAGAGCCGGATTTATTGTTCTGGCGGGATTTCTGATTGCACTTTTTGTTAAATTTTTTCTTTTTGATTACCAGCGGATTAGCGGACAGTCGATGATTAATTCAATCCACAACGGAGATACAGTTTATATCAATAAAATTGTGTATGGGCTTCAGATTCCGTTTAAGGGCCGGTATTTTCTTCAATGGAAAACACCCCAGAAAAATGATGTAGTTTTTTATATGCACGATAATAAAAATATCATAAAGCGCTGTGTTTTAACCGAGGGTGACTCTCTAGAAATTATATATGATTCAGAGTATTATTTTCATTATATAGATATAGAAGACAGAAGAGTGATTCTTTCTACGGAACAGGCGATTCAGTTTGGAGACTGCAAAAAAGTCCCGGAAGGATTTATATTTGTTCTTGGAGATAATGATTCTAATTCGGTGGATTCAAGGGATTACGGATTTGTTTCTGTCAAAAATATTACTGGAAAAGTGATTGGTAAATAGCTATGAACGGTTTTTTTAGGGAAAAACGCATTTTTTTATTCTTTGGGCTCTGCCTGCTTCTTCTTAGTGTAACTGTCATAGGATATTTTAAACTCGCCGTTGTAACTGTAAAATCTTCTGCAAAAAATCTTGCCACTGTAGAACGAGGTACAATCACAGACAGATACGGAGTTCCTCTTGCAGTTCAGACTACCTTTTACAGAATTGGTCTTAACACAAAAGATATTGATAATAAAGAACAGTTTGCAAAAGCCATGGCTTATGTGTTCGATACAACAGCCGATGAGCTTTTTAAAAAGATTGATAAAAAGCGCGAATACGTAATCCTTAAGAAAAAGGCAACCTTTAATGAATATGATGATATTAAAAAAGTTGCCGCAGAAAACGGATATAATTTTATTACTTACGAAAAAATCCCGGGGCGAATCTATCCTAACTATGCGCTTGCTTCCCAACTGATTGGTTACATGGGTGATGAAGGTTACGGACTTGCCGGAATTGAATTTTCACAGCAAAGCATTCTTTCTCCTCCTGTAGATCCTTCTAAAGATAATCCTGAGCAGGGAAAAAACATCTATCTTACAATCGACTCAAACCTTCAGTATAAGCTTGAACAGATTGCTTACCAGACTATGGAAGAAACAGGTGCCGAAAGCATGATGCTTATTGCAGCTGATTCAAGGACAGGTGAAATTCTTTCTTATATAAGCCTTCCTTCTGCCAACTTAAATGAATACGGCTCTGAATCTTCTGAATCTAAAATCAACAGACCTTCGAACAACGCTTACGAACCGGGTTCTGTATTTAAAATCTTTACTGTAGGAATTGCAGTTGATGAACATTCCATCTCTCCAAACGATTCTTACCTCTGCGACGGCGGATACGAAAAGAGACTTCCAAACGGGGAAACAATCAGGATTAAGTGTCTTGATCACCACGGATGGCTTACTCCACGCGAAGCATTAAAATATTCGTGCAACGATGTTCTTGGCCAGATTGCAGAAAAGATTCCTGACAGAGAATTCATAAAACGAATCAAACTTTTAGGCTTTGGCGAAAAAACAGGAATTGAACTTTCGGGAGAAACTACAGGCTTTGTAAAAGAACCCGATGCAAAAACCTGGTCTGCACGTTCTAAACCAACAATCGCAATCGGACAGGAAATAAGTGTTTCTGCCCTTCAGATGGTACAGGCTGCAACTGCAATTGCAAACGAAGGAGTTCCTGTAAGACTCACCGTTATAAATAAAATTGTAGACCGCGACGGAAAAATAATTTACTCACACACACCTGAATATAAAACTCAAGCTATGAATAAAAATTCGGCACAGTACATCTTAAGCTGTATGGCAACAACTGCTTCTACGGGAACAGGTTCCAAGGCAAATCTTGGAGACGTAGAAATTGGTGTAAAAACAGGTACTGCACAGATGGCCGATAAGGTAAACGGCGGATACAGCGACACAGACTTCCTTTCTAACTGTATTGCTATCTTCCCGATTGATGACCCGCAGATTATTCTTTACATCGTAGTAGAAAAAGCAAAGGGCGAAACTTATGCAGGACGAATCGTAGCACCTGTAATCGGTAAGGCCGCAGATGTAATCATAGACCACCTTGGAATGAGGCGCGGCGGTGCTTCTTCTGTTGAACACAACGGAATTATTCAGCTTCCTGGAAACACTTCTGTAAAAATCGGGGATTCTTTACCTGACTTTACAGGCTGCTCTAAAAAAGAGCTCATGGGACTTATAGATATTCCTGGCATCAAGCTGAACATAAACGGAAGCGGATGGGTAACAAGCCAGACTCCGGCTCCTGGAACTCCAATCACAAAGGACATGGTAATTGAACTCTATCTGGAATAAAAATGTATCGCTTTTAAAAACCAGATTTGCCGCTCTTTACCGGATGTACGAAAATCAGTTTTCACTATACGAAAAAGAATTCGCTGATGATTTATCTAAGCTTGATTTCTGGACTCTGAGTCAGGCAAAAAACGGCGAAATGACTGCAAGCGAAAACGGAAAGCTCCTCCATTCTTCATATAATCCTTCGAGGGAAGCAGAAAGTATTTGCCAGAATATCTCTAAGAATACAAATATCATTTTTGCAGGCTTTGGTCTTGGATACCATGTAATCGCCGCTGCAAAAGCTATAAACCAGAATGCAGAATTTGCAAAAGAAAAAAAACTGATTATCATAGAAAGCGACCTTCTTCATTTTTTCGGTGCTTTAAGCATCCTTGACTGGGAAGAAGTTTTTAAAGTAGAAAACCTTGTTCTTGCCCTCGCCTGTCCCATCGATCAGATTATCCCTCTCATAGAAAACCAGAATAAAATTGCAGTTTCGGGCGGATTAAGCGATTCCTTTGTTTTTATAAACCAGGCCTTTACGGCCCACGACGAAAACTATTTTAAGCTTGTGCAGGAGCTTATAGAAAGAAACAAAAAAAAGAACGATATAAATGCAGCCACCTTTAAAAAGTTTTCAAAGCTCTGGCTTCGTAACAGCATAAAAAATCTGGCGCAAATTAAAACCTGCCGTACGGTGAATGATTTTTTAGGAAATCTCGAATCCCGAACTGATTTTATCCTCACTGCGGCAGGACCTTCGCTCGGGGAAATCTTACCTCACTTAAAAGTTCTACAAAAAAAATATAAAATCATCTGTGTAGAAACTGCGCTTAAAGCACTCCTAAGCTACAGCGTGGAACCTGACTTTATAATAATCACAGACCCTCAGTATTACGCATATAAACACATCATGGGATTAAAATCTCCTTCGAGCATAATGATTGCACCTTTGAGCGTTCATCCGGGCGTCTTTCGTTTTGAATGTAAGGAAACACTTTTATGCTCAGATATGATTCCTGTAAGCAGTTTTTTTGAAAGCCGTTCTTCTGAATTCGGAAACCTTGGTGCGGGCGGTTCTGTTGCATCATCTGCCTGGACCTTTGCGGGTTTATGCGGAGCAAAAAATATTTATCTTGCAGGACTTGATCTTTCTTACCCTTCAAAACAGACTCACATAAAGGGAAGCAGCGCAGAACAGACAATCATAAAAACCGGAACAAGGCTTTCTACATCTGATACTTTAAGCTATAAAATAATTCACAGTGCAAACGCGGAAGAAGGATTTGACTACGAAGGAAATAAAGTTTTGACCGACAGCCGCATGAAAATGTTTGCATGGTGGTTCGAAAGTAAGACAGAGGGAAACTCAGAAGTTAAAACCTGGTCGCTTTCCAAAAAGAGCATGAAGATTCCGGGGATTGAGTTTAAGGATGTGGAGGAGATTTTTGGGGGAGAGGGATTGAGCGGAAAAGGTAATTCTTCAGCCGGTGAGACATCTCTTCGCTCGGGTGATAATTCTGCTATCGGTAATACATTGCATCAGGGGGGCGTAGAATCCTTGCATCGCGCGGGGGAAGAAGCTTCTGTCGATAAAACATTGCATCGCGCGGGGGAAGAAGCTTCTGCCGATAAAACATTACATCGCATAGGCGGAGAAAACAAATCCTTCTACAAAAACGAAGCACTATTTTCTGCCGCCCAAAAAGAATTCTTTGACTCATATCGCTTTCTCATACAGAAAATCAATCGGGGGGTAGAACTCTGCATCACAAACTCACCTACCTTAAAAGACGAACTTAAAGCGCTCGATAAAGAACTTTTTTCTTCGCCGCTTGGAGAACTCATCCGCCTTTCCTATTCAAAAGACAATGAGCCGGTTAAAAACTATATGAATATGAAGTCGCTTCTGGAAGTAAAGATTCCTAAGTAAAAAGAACTAATTATTCACAGCTTCGATGTCTTTCATCATTATTTCTTCGCGGCCCTCCTGACGGGCATACAAAGCGGCAGAATTGAGTGTTGATTCAATCTTTGCACAAGACCATCCGTCAAACTTTTTCACAAGCGAAGAAACAGGGCATTCCGAAGAAAGTGTTTTATCTTTTGTATACATCTTGATAAGTTTTTCGCGGGCAGCTGAATCAGGATAAGGGACTTTAAACTTTGCATCAAAACGACCGGGTCTTATGAGCGCCGGGTCCAATGCATGAATGCTGTTAGTTGCCGCTATCACTACTACACCGTTACTTGCCTTAAATCCGTCAAGTTCATTTAATAAAGCTGTTACAATTCTAGTATTTTCTGTTTCGAGTGCGCTACCACTGTAATTTCTCACAGTTCCGATTCCATCAAACTCATCTATAAAAACAATACAGGGAGCACGGCGTCTTGCCTTTGCAAATAAAAGCTTTACCTTTAACGGACCTATTGCCATAAACATGCTTTCAAAATCAGTTGCTTTGGCAGGAATAAAATTAACCTTGGCTTCTCCCGCAAGGGCTCTTGCAAATAAAGTCTTTCCGTTACCAGGTTCTCCTTCGAGTAAAATTCCGCGCGGAAGTCTTATTCCCTTTTTTGCATATTCAGACGGATGATTCATCACCTCGATTATCTGGGCCATATTTTTCTTTAAGGCATCCATCCCAACAACATCATCAAACTTTACCTTTGTGTTATAAACAACTTTGAATGTATTAGGGCTGATAAATTTTCGGAAGGCAATAATAATCACACCAAAGAAAACCGTATAAAAAAGTAAATCAAAAACAAGATTAAAAACATCCGATGCAGACGCTTCTACAGTTACATCATCAGCATAGCGTTTTACATATTCTTCTAGAAGCGGAGATTCAGGCTTTTTGATTTTACACCAGCAGCCGGTAATCCCATCGCGGGCAAGAATATAATTTGATTTTATTTCTATTTTATCCCAGTAGCCTTTTTCAAGATTTTCTGCAAAGAGTCTGTAAGATTCTTCTGTGTAATTTGTGTATTGATATTCTGTAAAAAACCAGAACGCGGCCCCGCAAAGTCCTATAATCAGAATAATAAAAAATGGTATTAATCGTCTTTTCATAGTCTGATTATAGCATATAATTTATTAATAATAACTGAATTTTTTCAGTAAAATTTTACTTTTTTACTGTTAAGGATTAAAATGTAAAAATGGATACAAAGGAATATCTTACAAAGTTATTACCCGCTTTTAAAAAATACTACACCATAAAAGAAGATGATATCACACCTCCTTTTTCTGCCCAGGCAACTTTCAGCTCTCATAACGAGCAGTATTTTTTAGTAAAACAGGCAAAAATCGCTGATATAGATTCAAACGATTACGTTTACTTTGCAGAGACTCAAAAGCTTACGGAAGATGAATTAAACCGTTTTGTAAAAGCTTCGTGGGATAACGGCATAGCGAAGGTGCATCCATATAACGGCCACAGAAATTCCGATGTAACGCTCATCATCATTGCAGATTCCTTTGAGGATGATGTCGCAAAAAAAATAAAAAGGACTAAGCTTTCTAAAACTTATAAACTTGGAATTTGGGGATGGAGTAATTTCAGACTGATTGCAATTGAGCTTTCTTCGAACCAGACTGCTTATAACAGACTTGGCAAGGACTTAAAAAGCTTGTTAGCAAAATAAAAAAAATTTTCCAGGAGGAAAAAAAATGACAGCATTACTAATCATTATTGCTGCTATTGCTTTGCTGTTCCTTGGTTACGTTTTCTACGGATCATGGTTGGCAAAAAAGTGGGGAATTGACCCTACAAGAAAAACCCCTGCTATCGAAAAAGAAGACGGGGTTGATTACGTAGCTGCAAAACCTGCAGTTTTGATGGGACATCACTTCTCATCTATCGCTGGAGCTGGTCCAATCAACGGTCCTATTCAGGCTGCTGTATTCGGATGGGTTCCTGTATTCCTTTGGTGTGTAATTGGTGGTATTTTCTTTGGTGGACTTCAGGACTTTGGTTCTTTGTTTGCATCAATCCGCCACGACGGAAAATCTGTTGGTGAAATCATCAAGGATTCAATGGGTTCACGCGCAAAGAAGCTCTTTATTATCTTTGCCCTTCTCGTTTTGATTCTTGTAATTGCGTCGTTTGTAAACGTTGTTGCAGGTACATTCTTTACTGCAGCCGGAAGCGAAAAAATGTTCGGCTTTATCACTTCACCTACAAACAATCAGACTACAGCAATGATTTCTCTTTTATTCATTGTTCTTGCTGTAATTTATGGAATTATTACTAATAAGGGCGGAGTAAAAACTCTTCCTGCTACAATCATCGGAATCATCGGTATTGTTGCAATCATCTTTATCGGATTAAAATGCGGATTTGCCATGAGCCGCACTGCATGGATTGTATTCATCGGTGTTTACATCGCAATTGCTTCTTTAATTCCTGTATGGATTATGCTCCAGCCTCGTGATTATCTTTCATCATTCCTTCTTTACGCTATGATGATTGTTGCCGTTGTTGGTATCATTATTTCTGCTATTACAGGTTCTGCTAAGTTTGAAATTCCTGCATTCACTGGATGGACAAACGCAAAACTCGGAACATTATTCCCTGCATTATTTATTACAGTTGCATGTGGTGCTTGTTCTGGTTTCCACTCATTGATTTCTACAGGTACTTCTTCTAAACAGCTCGATAACGAATCTCATGCCAAAGCTGTAGGATACGGTTCAATGCTTATTGAATCTGCACTCGGTATCATTTCTTTGATTGCCGTTGGTATGGTATTTGCTAAATATACAGGCGGTGGATTCGGATCTCCTTCTGCAGCATTCGGTGGTGGTATTGCCATCATGTTCGGACCAGAAGGTTCTGGCGTTTATAACACAATCAACGCTTTACTCACACTCGCTGTTTCTGTATTCGCTTTAACATCACTTGATACAGGTACACGCTTGAGCCGCTTTATGTTCGCTGAATTATTCTTAAAGGATAACGAAAACACATGGAAGGATGCTTCTGGTGTAAGAAAAGTTTTAGCTCACCCATTATTCGGAACAACTTTGATGGTTGTAATCGGATGTATTCTTGGTGGTCTTCAGCTTTCTCAGATCTGGGGTCTCTTTGGTGCTGCAAACCAGCTCCTTGCAGGTATCGCTTTACTGGCAGTTGCTGCATGGCTTGGTAATGTAGGAAAAGACAACAAGATGTTCTTCATCCCTATGATCTTTATGCTTGCTGCTACCCTTACTTCTCTTGTAATCAAAATCTACAGTATAATTAAGGCCTTCTGCAAAGGTGATGCCGGTGCTTTTGCATGGGGTAACTGGTTCCAGTTATTCTTTGCCGCTGCAATGACAGTTTTAGCTGTTATCCTTGTAATCGAAGGTATTTCTACTTTCAAAAAACAGCTTGCAAAAAAATAATGAATAGATAATTCATTCAAAGCCGTCTGTGCGTAAGTGCGGGCGGTTTTTTTTTAAGCTGATTATACTCTTCCCACTGAGCCCACTGTATCCAGAAACTCCGACCTGCCTATCCTTGTCCAAAGTCCTTACACTCACTATAATTACAAAATTATGAAACCAGAACTCTTTAATACTTTAAAAGATTACAATGCTAAAAAATTTGTAAGTGACCTTATTGTCGGAATCATTGTCGGTATTGTCGCACTCCCGCTTGCAATCGCATTCGGAATTGCATCAGGAGTAAACCCTGCAGCAGGACTTTACACAGCCATAATTGCAGGCTTTTTTATAAGCTTCTTGGGAGGAAGCCGTGTACAGATTGGTGGTCCAACAGGTGCATTTGCCGTTATTGTTTACGGTGTTGTTTCGCAGTATGGAATGAGCGGTCTTGCCACTGCAACAGTGATGGCCGGAATCATTTTAATCCTGCTTGGTGTATTTAAGATGGGTGGACTTGTAAAATTTATTCCATATACAATCGTAACAGGTTTTACAGCCGGAATTGCAGTTACAATTGCAGCCGGACAGATTGGAGACTTTTTTGGACTTCACCCTGATTTTTCAAAACCTATGATTATTCTTGGAGAAGAATACACAAAGCTTCCGGGAAACTTTTTACCAAAGATGATTGCATATTTTGAATCGGCTTCTTCTATAAATTGGTATTCTTTTGCCATTGCAGCCGTAAGCCTTGTGTTCATCTTTGTATGGTCAAAATTCATTAAAAAGATTCCGGGCTCGTTTGTCGTAATCATCCTTGCAACTGTAATTTCGATTATCCTTGAAAAAACATGCGGACTTAAAACAGATACAATCGGAACTTTTGCAGACGGCTCAAGCCACTATGTCATCCCGTCAAAATTACCGCTTCCACAGTTACCCGATTTGAGCATAAAAACAATCACAACTCTGTTTCCTACTGCCATATCAATTGCAGTTTTAGCAGCGATTGAATCGCTTCTTTCGGCAGTTGTAGCAGATGGTATGATTGGTACAAAGCACGATTCTAACATGGAACTTGTAGCTCAGGGTGTTGCTAATATTGCTTCTCCATTGTTCGGAGGAATCCCTGCAACAGGTGCAATCGCAAGAACAGCAACAAATATTAAAAACAACGGAAAAACACCGGTAGCAGGAATCATTCATGCAGTTACCCTTTTACTCATCCTTCTTTTTGCCGGAAAATATGCTTCTTACATTCCTATGGCAGCTTTGAGTGCAGTATTAATAAATGTTGCATGGAATATGGCAGGTTTCCCCGCAATCAAAGCGCTTGTAAAAGGTCAGAAATCGGATATTACAGTATTTTTAATCACATTCCTGATTACAGTCTTTGTAGACCTTACAGTTGCAATCGAAGTTGGTCTTGGATTTGCCGCATTCTTCTTTATTAAAAAGATGATAGACCTTTCCGAAGTGCAGGATCCACGAGAAACAACTACAGCCGGAATCAGGACAGATATGCCGGCCGAAAATCTTGATATTCCAAAGGGCTGCTTTGTTTACGAAATTGAAGGCCCACTCTTCTTTGGAACCGTACGAAAGTTTGAGCTTGCAACAGAAAGAGCCCAGACAAACTGTAAGGTACTTGTTTTAAGAATGAGAAACACAATCTACCTTGATGCAGGTGGAATAAGAGCCTTAGAGCAGTGTAAGGCAGCCTGCGACAGAAAGGGAATAAAAATTGTAATAAGCGGTATACACACACAGCCGTACATGCTTTTAGAAAAGACCGGAATGGCCGATAAGCTTGGAAGAGAAAACATCTTCGAAAACATAACAGAAGCACTTGAACGAAGCCGCGAAATATTGGGATAAAAAAACAGAGGATGCCGCATAGTATTGGAATATATATTGAATGCGGGAACTGGGAAAAATCCTTCGTAAATATTAATTGAATAAAAAAGAAACAGGGGATGCCGCAAAGCGGCATCCCCTGTTTCTTTTATAAGGCTTAAATCCAATCAGGATATAACTTATTTATTGTTTACCTTATCAAGTGCAGCCTGAAGCTGGTTCTTGTTTTCTTCGAGTGTTGTAGAAACGTCAGCACCAGCACAGATGCTCCATGCTAATGGAGCATAGTTGAAATCTGGGATTAACCATGCATAGAATGGTAATGCATTGTCATGGAAGTACTGTAATGTTTCATCTACAGCTCTTTCATCACGGAATCCAGCATAGTATCCTTCTTTCCAAGCATCTGGATCATCATATCCAGGAACTGGATCTGTACAGAAGTCCATAATCTTCATGATTGCATCGATTTCATCCTGTTCATAGAATGAAGGAATTACCCACATATAATCCTGTGAGAATGTGAATGGTTTTCCGTTTCCTTTTGGTCCAGATGGGAATGATACCATACCAAAGTCATCCTTCATATCTTTGAAGTTTCCGTTTGGCTGAGCATCGTATTCCTGGTTAGCCATGAATCCAACTTCACCATTTACAAATGCAGGTCTCCAGTAATCCCAGCTAGCGTCACCCTGTGGTTTGTTATATTTCGTGAACATATCCTGAATCCACTGCCATGCTTCTTTTTCAGCATCGCTCATATCAAGGAAGAATTTTCCGTCTTTGTCTTTTCCAACAACTACGTTTGCACCGTTTGAAGCAATTGCCTGCCATGCAAATTCTGTATTGAATGAAGCCATACCATACTGATCGATAATACCATCAGCATTTGTATCTTTTGTAAGTTTAGCAAGAATTTCTTCGAATTTAGCCCAAGTCCATTTTCCTTCCTTCTGGAGGTCATATGGATAGTCTCTGTCATATCCGTTTTCTTCAAGAATACGTTTGTTGAAGAAGAGACAGTTCTTTGGCTCTGGAGCACCAGCGTTGAAACAGTAGAATGATTTACCGTTTGTCATAGTTCCGCGAACAGCCTGGTTCCATTTTTTATCTTTCCAGTCGATATCTGGACATTTAGAAAGGTCAGCATAGTAACCATTCATAAGACCCTTTAATGCAGGACGTCCGTCAAGACGGAATACAGAATATCCAACTGATCTGTCGCCAGTAGCACAAATCTGTAATACTTTTTCTGGGTATCCACCCCATCCAGCACCTAAGTCACATTCAACGTACTTAAAGTTATAAGTATCCATTAAATACTGACGATAAGCAGCTCTATCTACAGCTTCTTTAGTTGTAGGTTCAGCATTTGGATTTGACCACCAGTCCCATACTGTTACAGTCATTCCACCAAAGTCGTATGGCTTTCCAGTTTTAGGATCATTGAATACCTTTAACTGTGAATAGTCTCCGTTTGCAGCAGCTTCCAAAGCAGCTTTAGACTGTTTCTTTCCGCCACCACAGCTTGCGAGTAATGCTACTGTTGCAACGGCAAGAACGATTTTTGCAATTTTCTTCATAAAAATACTCCTTTTTTATTTTTGTACCGTTTCCGGTCAATTGCCTGAATTATAATTATATCACTTTTTATATACTTTTCAATAAGTTTATACTAGTATTCTTCCAGTAAAACCTTTTATAAACCCTTATCCGACCATCTTTTACATCTTAACACCTGTACTTGCAAGGCTTTCTACAAAGAGCTTCTGGCAGAAGAGGTAAAGAATAATCAGAGGAAGAACTACCATAAGAACACCCGTAGAAAGGATGGCATTTGAATAAGCAATTGGAGCCTGTGTAGAACCTCCATATAAAACAGAAAGATACTGTCCGAATCGTTCTACAAGACCCGAAAGCTGCTTAGACAAAAGACTGATGTTTCCAAGGAAGAGGTTTGCATAAAAGATATCTGTCCACTGCCATACAAACGAGAAGAGGAAACATGAAGTAATGATTGGCTTTGCACCAGGTACCATAATGCGGAAGAACGTCTTGAATGGTCCACATCCGTCTACATAAGCCGCCTCTTCGAGCTCGAACGGGAAGCCCATAAAGAACTGCCTTATCATAAAAATATAAAGTCCGTTTTTAAGTCCCATACAGCCAAAACACAGGAGGATGTAAGGCGTTATTTTACCCGTAAGGTTTACTATCTTTCCAAAGAAGTGGAAATACCTGAAGTGCAGCATGAGTGAAGTAGAAATTGTCTGTGGAGGAATTACGATTACAAGGATTACACAGAAGAACCAGAATCTTTTAAGAGGGAACTGGAAGCGTGAAAATCCGTAACCTACCAGAGTACACATTGTAACTTCGATTACAGAAACAAGAATCGAAACCCAGAGAGTATTAAAGAGCGTAGACTTATATGTGAGCATGTCCGAAGCAATCTTCCAGTTGCTGATAGAAAAATGCTTTGGAATGAGTGTGATTGTTGAATCGTACAGGTCTCTTTCTGACATAAAACTGATTGCAATCTTATTCAAAAGAGGCTGCAGAATCATAAAACACATACCGAACAAAAGAATTCCGCGGAAGAGCGAAAGCGACTGCTTTTTGATTGTTTCCTTTAAAAGGATACCATTGGAAGCTTCGTTACGTTCCCAGAATTCGTGAAATTTTGCAGAAACTGAATTTTTCTTAGGTTCTGTCTTTATTTTTGGCGCTTTATTTTTAGTCATAATTGTATACCACCTTAGAAATGATCAGAGAGCTTATTCCAATAATAAGCATACATGCAAGGAAGTAAATCCAAGCCATGGCAGAACTGAATCCAAAGTTGAGCTGAAGAACCATCTCGTTCCTGATTTTCTGCATGAGTTCGTTATCAGATTTCATAAAGAAGTCAATGATTGTATAAATCCAGTTTACAAGAAGAAGAGGACTGATCATTGGAACTGTAATTTTCCACAGGCTTTCCCACGAAGTACATCCTTCCATCTGGGCAGCTTCGTACATACTTGGAGAAATATTCTGCAAGCCGGAAATAAAGATGATAATCTGAATACCCGAAGCCATTGCAACATCGTAGATCGAATCAATAATTTCGAATACGGTTTTAAATACCTTTCCGCTGATTCCTTCTACACCCGAAGACTCAGAAACAAGAATCCGTTCCAGAAGGTCGGTAATCGTATTGGCATTACCCTGCTCTGCAATCGTATCTTTAAGCTGAGCCATAAGTGTATTGCTTGATTCAAGACCAACGAGTACACCCGAAGAAAGAATTACAGCAAGGAAGAAGATAGATCTTGCAAGCGCACGACCTTTAAACTTCTGGTTCAAAAGAAGTGCTACGAAGAAACTGAATACGATTGTTGCAAGAGCACGGTAAAGCATTGTTACAGTTCCATCAAAAAGCATTCGGTTGAATTCAGGGTCAATCGCAAAGGCACGTTTGATGTTGTAATAATTGTTCCACTCCATCTGGAAGCCCTCTTTGTTAAGAGTTACTTCGTTAAGAGCCATCATAAATGATTCACAAAGAGGTTTTAACATGAAGAATACAAACCCCAGAATGAATGGTAATATGAATAAATATCCGTATAAGGCGCGTCGGTTACTAAGGCCTACTGTTTTCTTTTTATTAAACATTTTACTTATTCTCCTTTATCACATCAAAAGAACGGGCATTTAATTCCAATCCGCCTTTAGAATAATCCTGATATCCAAAGTTTACATATACACTGTAACCGTTTTCGTATGTTGTCTTAGTGATATCAGCTGTAATAAATTCATGATTTATAATCTTTGAACTGCTTACATTGTTCATCTTTTCTACATAGTTTTTACAGATTTCGGCAAAATCATTTTCCCATCTTGTATAATATGTAGAATAATACTGCGTGTAATCAGTTTCCTGAACTCTCTTTTCGTCGTTTCCGGTGAATGCAAAGCTTAATCCGGCTCCTGCTTCTGCAGATTCAAGAATAACCTGTATCTGTTCAGGTGCAAGATTTACTGGTTCAGAAACATAATCAACATAACCGTGAATAGCCATCTGATAGAATGGAATCTTATAATCGATTATACCGTAGCTGTTTCCGTGAAGCTTCATATTAGTGATGCAGTCAACATAGGGTAAAGCATAATCATTACCGCCGTTAATCATCACCTTCATTCCCTTCTTTCCGGCTTCTTCCATTGCATTCTGCTGCATTTCGCGCGAATCCATACGGTTCAAGGTTCTTCTCTTATTAAAATCAGAGCTTAAGTTATTTCCATAATCCCTGAAAGAAACACCTTTGATTCCATATTTTCCAGAAACCTTATAAAGTTCTTTTACTGCTTTTTCGCGGAGTTTTTTATTTATGAGGTAATAAGAATCCTTATCATCACGAGCCCCGTACCATACAGAAGAATATTCATAAAGTTCACAAAGTTCATCGCTTATAAGGCGTGCAGCATCCTTATACTTAAAGAATCCTTTTGACATTCCAGACCTGTATGCAGTTTCTATTGCTGCATCAAGATAAACCTTTTCGGAAACATCAGAAATAGATTTGAGCATCTTTTTAAATCCTGATTTTCCGCCGAGTTCAGAAATACATTTGATTCTGGTTAAAAGAGTCTGCCTCATACCTTCGTTTATAAATCCCGAAAGCTTGTATCGCATTCCGCTAAAATCATATTTATTTACAGAGTTGATGATATCTGCTGCCTGAGAATAAGAAGTAAGTGCATAAGGTTTTGTCTTTGGTAAGCCTGCAATCTGCTGAACCTTATCTATAGCTCCAAGAACTTCTACAACTAAAGGAACCGGTTTATTCTGACTGACTTTTTTATCTCCAAAAAGATAGTTTCCGTAAGACTTGGCCATTTCTACATAAGAAGGTTCATCTATAAAGATGTAGACTTGAGTGATTTTCTGATTCTGTGGAAGTTCATTTTCGTATGTATACTGTGTGCTGCTGTTTCTGGCTGTTACAAGGAACTGTTCCCTGTGAAGCATATCGTAGATTGCATTTACATAGTTGTAAGTACTAAGCTTTCCGCTTATGTCGGCATTGATTACAGCATACTCGCTTCCAGATTCAATCACAGAGATAAATCCGGCATTTCCGTTTGCAATACCAAAAACAGGGAAAATATTTCTTGTTTCTGTAATAAGTGCATCGCGGCTTTCGGCATTATCCCATCCATACATATCTGCATAATACCAGTTCTGCTTGAGTTTACCGTTATTAAAGTTGATTACACTTCCACCACCTTCCGGTACGAACATAAAGCCTTCGTCTTCTGTGCTTCCTGCTCCAAAATATGGAAGGATAGAAATGTTTGTAACAGGATATTTAATTCTGTACGCAATTTCTTTAAAAGGAACATCAACTGTGAGTTTGTTTCCATCAAGACGATAGATTACAGAAAGATTGAATGCCGGTACTTCCTTAATGTTTTCTTCCTTATAAATCTCTTTATAGTGTTCATAATCATCAACAGTAAAGCCTGCCTTAGCAAGATTCTGTTCTATCTTTTTCTTTGCAAATTCCTGTGCGTTATCGAAGATAAGATAGAGGGTTTCTTTTTCGATGTCCGGATATTTAGAAAGCATTAAATCTCTTTCTTCCTGAGTCTTAAGTGACTTTAATGTAACAGTCTTATAAGAACGGAGCATTGACCTCTTATCGGTATTCGAAAGCTTTTTAGTAATCTTGTTCAAATCTGATTCATAAAAAGCAAGAGGAATTATATATTCCCTCTGGATATCGCCGACAGTGTAATTTACGCGGAAAGCAGTATCTCCTACTTTCTTGATTTCGTAGAATTTATTTTTGATACTTCCAGTGTAAACATCATAAGTGTCGTCGGTACCTGTAATAGTAGAATACTTGATGAGGAACGGAGACATCATCCTGTTTTTTTCTTTTGGAAGAGCAATAGGATCGTTCATTGCATCCTTAGGATTTGAATACCACACCTTTCCTGTAGATTTTTGAGTGATTGTAAACTGAGTTGTTAAAGGATCAAGCTCAAACTTAAGGAAGTTATTCTCCATTTTATATTCAGCATTTTCTTCAGCTTCGTAAGCATAATATTCAAACTGTGGCTGAACCTGATTTCCAACTGCTATAAGGCGAAGAACAATATAAGTTAAAAATCCAAGAATAAGAACAACAAGTCCGGCTTCTATATAATTTTTTAAAGTCGGCTTATGGAACTGGAATTTTTTAACCTTCATCGGTTTTGGTCTTCCGATATACCAGTCTGGATATTTTGATTTTTTATCTTTTTTAAGCTTTGGCTCTTTTACAGCCGCTTTTTCTTTTTTATTTGCTTTTGCTTTTACTTCTGCTTTCATTTCGGGCTCTTTATTTTCATCTTTTTTCATACTCACCTCCCTAATTCAACCTGAAGATAACTTCCCGGCCAAGGGAAATAAAATATGAAACACCCTGCGAAATCATACTGAAGAACAGAAGCAGGATAAAGATAAATATCAGCATTCCAAAAATGGTGATGATCATGAACAGAATAGTCTTTTTAAACGTGTACTGATGAATCATCATCATTGCCATAATAATCAGCATGGAACACCATAAAAGTGAAATGACAACAAATATATCGTAGAAAGCAATTTCATCTACAGTAACAAAATTACTTGCGATAATACATGGAATCTGAATCAGCGGATATGGCATTAATGCATAGGCTGTTCCCATATAGATGTTTCCAAGCTTACCTTTTCCGTCGAACAAAGTTGTTACACCCCAGTTACAGATACAGAAAATTGCAAGCGGAAGCAGGATGGTAGCAAGTTCAATAAATACATTAACCTTTTCCCAGTTTGTATTATTTACAAGGAAGCTCGAAAAACGAAGCTGCCAGATATGTGTTAACAGGGTAAGGATTACAATTGTATTTGCTGCTGCATAAGAACCTCTTTTTGCATGAATCAAATCCCAGAATCCGTCTACAGGATGAAACATGACATAAAAAGCATAGCGGAGAGTTTCCCAGTAATGCTTATATGTTTCTTTCTGTGTATATTTTTTAAGTCCTCGTGTTATATAACTCATAGTGATTGTAACTCCCGCTTAATAGCTTTAATTCGTCTGATAATAAATGGAATTAAAATCAGGGCAACAATAATTGCGAATATCCAGCCCAGATGTGCTTCTATCCATTCCTTGCGGTAGTACTGGAAGGCTTTTGAATAATCCTTTCTTGCTCTTTTAAGCTTAAAGCAGTCCATAGCCTGTTTATACTGATTATTCCTCAGATAAGCTTTACCAAGACCTATGTAAGCAAGGTCATAGTTTCCGTTTATCTTAAGAACCTTATCCCATGTTACAGCCGAAGCATCGTATTCGCCTTCTGAATACTGTTCCAGTGCTTTATAGATGAGTTCGCAATATTCTGTCGGAGTAAACACTGTTATGGAAGCATTCATGTTATCAAGAACAAAAAGATCATTACCAATGTGTTCAATTGAAACAGGATAGTTAAAGAATCCGTCTATGCTTCCCCTTCCACCAAAGGCAAAAAGAAGATAACCCTGACTGTTATATCCAAAGATACGACCATGAGTTTTATCGATAGTACAATAAATGTCGTTATCAAAAACAGTGATGTCTGTAAATTTTGCAGGACCTTTAATTCCGGCTGCGTCACCCCAGTTTAAGTCTCCAATCGGATAGTAGTTACCGTTTTTTACAAGGATATCTTTTCCAAGAGCATTAAGACGTCTGATTGGTTTTGCAACATCAGATTTTAAGTCCCATTCTTCAAAGCTGTTTGTTACCGCATAGATAAATCCATCTTTATCCATGTAAGCGTTTGAATATTCAGTAGGAACAAATGATTCCATCTGGTCACGCTGAGCCTTTGTTGCAAGTCTTTTCCAGATCATATCGAGGAAGTTGTAGATAACATCTGTTGCTCCATAAAAGCCCTGGAAGGTTCCGTCGTATTCATACTTTAAAAAACCTTTGTTTATGTTTCTTGCAAGAAGATAAACACGGCCCTTTGCGTCGGCTACAACCTTTTCCGGTCTGAACTCAGAACCCTTTTCGTATGTAGGATCATCAGGTTCTACAAACTCAAGAAGATAGTTCAGATTTTTGTCGAGCTTTAATACACGTCCGTTTTCTGTGTCGGCAATAAAGAAGCTTCCGTCCTTGTTGATAAATAAATCATTCGGTTTATTAAAAGTAGTAAGCGAAGTTTTTCCGTTTCCGTTAAAACGATCGATTACACGCTGAAGTTCAAGCTTTTTATCCTGAGTGTATTTTAATTCAATAATCCTGTTGTTGTCAGAATCAAGAATATAAAGAAGATCTTCGTAGGCAAAAAGTGAATTAGGATTCTTTAATGAAGAACCAAGATTCAAATCATCCGAATAAAGAACATGCGTAACCCTGTAAACATCCGGTGACTTTTCTACTTCTGTCCAGTGATCATAAATATAAGTATCTCCCTTTGCAAAGCTAACGGCACAGAGAGAAAAAAGTAATGTTATAAATAATAATTTTTTCATACTCACCACCGTTAATCCTTAAGTCCCGAAGTAGCCATTGTTTCCATAATCTGACTCTGAGAGAAGAGGAAGAATACAATTGGCACAGACAGAGTAACAACCATTACGGCGTTTGCCATACCCTGTCGTGCAACAAGGTTACCTGTCTGAATAGAGTTTAATGCATATACGAGCATCTTTTTTGCTTCGGTATAGATATACTGAGTCTGAGGGTTATTCCACAAAGCATTGATAGAGAATACCGAGATTGTAAGCCATGCAGGTTTTACGTTAGGCATTACAAGCTTCCAGAAAATAGTGATTTCTTTTGCACCGTCTATCTTTGCCGCCTCTATGACCGACATAGGAAAGCTTTCCATAAACTGCTTCATAAGGAAGATACCGATCGGTGCACCTATGGCTGGAAGAATCAAAGCCCAGTATGTGTCGACAAATCCAAGCTTACACATGATGATGTAGTTTGGAACGCCTGTAACATAACCCGAGAACATAAGTGCAACAACTGCAACTTTAAAGAAGAGTCTTCCGCCAGGGAAATCATACTTTGCAAGAACGTACGCAGCCATAGAAGCAAAAACAACATGGCCAAGGGTTCCGGCAAGAGTTACAAAAAGCGTATTCCATAAGTAGCGGGAGAACGGAATGTAACTCTGACTCATAAAGACAAATAAGTCTATAAAGTTATCAGTTGTCGGGTTTCTTGGGAATACATCCGGCGGATTCTTTAATGCTTCATCCAGAGGTTTTAATGCACTTGCAATGGTAAACACAATCGGGAAGAACATTATTATAGAAGCAATTGCGAGTACAATATAAATACCTACGTCTCCACCAACGGAGCGGTTAGGCTTTCTTCTGAATTTATAGTGATGAAGTTTTACTTCACCTGATTTTAATTTCTTACTCATATTCAGCGCCTCCCCTTAGTGTCCAACTCTATTCAGGAATGACTGAATAATCTTATTACAGATAATCATCGTAAGGAACAAAACCGTTGCGATGGCCGAAGCATAACCCATCTCGAACCTTGTAAACGCGTAGTCAAAAAGATGCGTAACTATAGTTCTTGCACAATAGTCGGTAGAAGGATATCCTGCGAGGTTTCGAGGAATATCGCATACAGAGAATGCAGAAGTGATTGACATAACAGCTCCGAATAAAAGCATAGGCTTCATGTTCGGCAATGTGATGAACCAAAGTTCCTGCCATCTGTTTCTGATTCCGTCGATGTATCCGGCCTCGTACTGAGACTGATCAATTCCCTTAAGACCTGCAACAAACGAAAGGAATCCAGCCCCCATAGATGTCCATAAACATACAGGGATGATTACCTTAAGAACATTGTGTGGATCTGTAAGGAAGAAAATAGGCTGAGTTGTAATTCCAAGCTTTATGAGCCATGCGTTTGCCCAACCGTAGCGGTCATCACTAAAGATAGTCTTAAAGATTAAATAAGAACTACCTGCAATCGAAGGCGCATAGAAGATGAATACAACAATTGTTCTTATCCATTTTGGAAGCTCGTTGATAAGCCATGCCAGAAGGAAAGATAAGATATAGCCCACAGGTCCAATAACCAGGGCAATTAAAAATGTATTCTTTACCGCAATCTGAAATACTTCATCCTGTAAGAACAGGTTGATGTAGTTTCTGACTCCAATAAAATCCGGTTTTTCCAGAATGTTAAAATTTGTAAAACTATAGCAGATAGAAGTAACAACCGGAAGAACGTTAAATGTTATAAAAAGAACTGCAAAAGGCAAAAGGAAAAGATAGCAGAATCTTAAATTACGAGCCCTTCGCATTGTGTCCGAAAGATAGAGAATCTTTTTATTAAAATATTTTTTCCATAAATCACTCATAATAGTCTCCTCTACTCATCAAGCGGCAGATTAAATTCCTGTCGTTTACGAATAAGCTCTTCGTTAATCTTACGTGTATAATCAATAAGAGTTTCGCGTGTATCTTCCTGTTCATTTACGATTTTACGAACAGCATTTACAACGTGACGAGGAGTATAATAACTTCCCGGAACTTCCGGAATACCGATTGTTTCATCAAAGGTTGTAGAAAGAATCCTGAGTTCTGCAGTACGCCATGGAAGCTGTTTAAGGGCTTCTACGTTAGCAGTTGTATAACGTCCAGATGCACCAATAATAGCTTCCTGTTCACGTCCAAAACGAACCTGAATATCTGTAGAAAGCCACCACTTCATAAACTTCCATGCATCCTGAATTCTTACTTCGTTCTTTCGAACTTCCTTCCAGTCATAAGCATCTATTCCTGTAGGGGCAGCTTCCGGGAGAGGTTCTCCGTTCATTGCCATTGCAATAAGTTCTTTAGCATTTGGAAGATTATAATCATCAAGGTCCTTTCCTTTTTTTACCATCATAGTACACTCTGTAGTTGTCATGGAAAGTCTGTTGATTGAGCCGTCTGCCTGTTTTGTTCCAAGCATATAAGAAATGTCCCAGAGCCCGCGGATTTCCGGAGCCGAAACAGCAAGTGTGTTATATGTTGAATAAGGCGCAATACCAATAGGCATTTCTCCGGTACGGAATCGGCTTAAAAAGTCATAAATTGTTGGAAGACCGTAATCATTAAAGAAACTTGTATAAAGCTTGAATGCCTTAATTCCAGGTTCGCTGTCTATAATAGATTTAGAACCCTTTTCGTTATAAATTGCTCCCCCCTGCTGATAAATCATAGAATAGAAGGTAGTCATATCAGGAAGCACAATGTTCGGATAAGGAATACCAACATTAAGATTGTTTCCCTGGAGGGTTGGAAGCATGTTGATTAAATCTTCCCAGGTTTTTGGTACTTCGAGCTCAAGCTGTTCAAGAATATCTTTACGATAGAAAAGAAGGTTAAAGTTTGCTTTTTCGGGAAGGGCATAAAGTCCGCCGTCGTAACGGTATGCTTCGTATGAACTTGGTTTAAAGCATTTTAATACTTCATCGCAGTCAGGGAAGCGTTTTAAGTTGATGTTACCGTTACGAAGAGCATAATCAACCGGTGCACTGTTATAAAGAGTAACAACAACATCTGGACCGTTTCCTGCCATGATTGCATTAAGAAGAGATTCTGCAGCAATAAGCTTTAAGTTTACATTAACACCGTATTCAGGAGTAAAGCTGTCGTCTACGATTGTCTTAAGAAGTTCACTCTGATCACGACCGGCAATTATCCAAACCTGAATTGTATGCTCAGCATCCTTGTCGTAAACATTACCAAAGTTTGTTGTATCTACAAAGAATGAAGTAAAGAACGAAGCAATTTCGTGCCTTGCATTTTTAAAGAAGTTTGAACTATCTTTTTTGAGCTTTTGATTTGAACTTTGTAAAGCGATGTAATCTATGTCTAGTTTTGTTTCCTGCATGGTCAAAAGCGAAGTACCCAAAGATGTAATGTTATCTTTAAAGTTCTGGAATGCCTTTGTTATTTTTTCTGGTCTTTCGTAGAACTGTTCAAGCTGAATAGCAAGAGCTTCTGCCGGAGAAATAAGATTAGACTTCTGACCAGTCATTTCTACAAAGCGGTCTACTATGGCATACAGGCGCTTACTTTCCATGAGCATTCCGTTTACTTCGTTTGGATATACGCGGTCAATTTCGTAATCGCGGTTTGGATCAGGAACAGTACCTGTGAGCACAAGGATAGTTCTGTAGATTTTGTTTAATCTAAAGATGCAGTCCTGTAAATCCCTGATTATGTTTCCCATTTCGCCAAGGGTTGCTTCTATACGGATAGTATGGCTTCCCTGTGTAAAATAGAAATTCAAAGGATTTCCTTCTTCGTCCGAAACTGTATTCAAAACCCAGTCTGTACTGTAAGGGAATCTTACAACCTTTAATGAATCTACAGGAATCTTTCCGTCTATATAAACAGAGCGGCAAGAAACATAACCGCGCTGGAATAACTGTCTTCCTTTAATGGTAAGTGTATACCATCCGTCTGAAGGAACTTCTACATTCCATTCAATCCACTGTCCCGCATCTTTCCATGCATCGGAACCTACGTAATTCAACACCTGAGTTTTTAAGCTGTAAGGCTGAGTTGTTGCAGATGTGTGATCATAGCGTGCAAACAAAGAAGGATCAGATCTTACTACAGAATCTTCACCCTGCACTTTTATATATTCATCCTTAGTTTCGTCTTCGGGTTTAGAAGAAAAACCTGCAAGATATTCTTTGTAAGTTTTATAAACTTCGGGAACAGCAAGAGTAACTCTGCTTATAACCATAGGTTCATTCAGAGCCTTTACGGTTATTGTATTGTTTCCTTTGTTAAAATAAAAAAGATATGGATCTACTTCGTAACCAAGATGACTTTTTACCCTTGCAGTCTGATAGGCAAAAGTTTCCTTCTGAACCGGGCGTATAGAGTTTCCCCTGTTATCGGTTTTAATAGGACCGCCATCCTGCCATAATCTGGAGAAGAATACACTTTCCGCATCATTAAAAGGACTTTCTCCGTTGATTAAGATACTGCGTTCAAGGTTTACGTTTCTTGATGGAGTAGCAATATATTCAAATTCAAGATTATAAAAGCCTGCTGCAGGAACTTCTACATTCCAGGTTATGGAAGAATCATCATCTGTAAAAACAGCATCCTTACCATAATAGCTCTTATAAAGACTTACACCAGTTGATTTTGACGTATCGTACCTTAGGACATCAACCTTTACATTTGATGTTACCTTTGCAGAATCGGAATGAATAGCCAGATACTGTGAATAGTTTCTGGTTTCCCCCTGCACTGCAGATACAGACAAATCAACGCCTTCATACTTTTCACTAAAGTCTTTTTCCGGAATAAGACTCGTGATCACGAAAAGTAGTATAATCGCCGCCAGAGCAATTAAAACATTTCGCGTTTTTTTGCTTATTTTTAATTGTACCATAGTATTACTATTGTATCATAGGTTAAAGAAATTACCATAAAAAAAGCACAAAATATCAAGTTTTTTTATTTTTTTACTTAATATTCTGTGCTTTTAGTGTAAAATTTAGTTAATTTTATTACTTAAATTAAGTATATATTAACCTAAATTAAGTTTACTCTTTATTAAAATAGCTGTTGAATTCTTCTTCCGAACGGCCGCTTTCTCCCTTGAAACCAGAGCCCCTTGAAGAAGATTTCTTTTCGTCCCCGTTCATGTTTGCACTCTTAAGATTTGAAATATCTTCGTCGGTTATATCAGCAGGAGGCATAACAAGAACAGCAATAATGTAAGCTAAAACACCAACACCCCAGATGAAAGTTCCGATAATCCATGCAAGACGAATGATTGTAGGATCTACTTTGAAATAGTTTGCAATACCACCGCAAACTCCGGCAATTACTCTATTGTTTGATCTCTGTAATTTTCTCATTTTCTTTCCCTTCCTTTTAGTTAGTTTTAATATGTACTACACCCATTCCTGTATTTACAGAAAAGTGATTTGGTTTTGCACTTGAGTTTGAAAATCCACCGGCACCGGTTTTTTCCATGTCGTTGAATTTGAATGTTCCAAGACCTACCTTAGCATCGTAAGAACAAAGCTCCGGATCCTGTGTAAGATTAAGCTTGATGTTTCCCATAGCACAGTCGATGTTTGTCTTTCCTTCCAAAGTTCCTGCAAAAGTAAGGTTACCCATTCCGCAGCGGAGGAACATATCTCTTCCTGCCATTCTATCTATAGAAAGATTTCCGGCAGAAACTTCGAGTCTTCCTCTTTCGCATGACATATGGATGTTCTTTGTTGTAAAGTTACCGGCTCCCATAGAAAGCTTGAGGTAGCCTACAGAAAAACCGTCAGGCACTGTAATGAGCACGCGTGGAACAATTCTCTGTCTTTTACCGTGTTCCCAGAAATTAAAGAGGTTTAATTTTCTTACGTTTCTGCAGTACAAGGTTCCGTTATCATCAATACGGCATTCAAAGTTTTCTGCATTAAAACCACGACATTCAACAGTTACCTTGCTTCCAGGAATCATTACAACTTCTGAAATACCGAATCCAAAATCAATGTTCTTTACTTTTTTTGGATCAAAGCTGAAGAATATTGAATCAGACTCGCTGTAAGAACCTGCACTTTCCTCTTCCTGCTTTTCTTCTTTTTTAGAAGCAACCGGAACGTTTGCAAATTTGTCGATAATCTGCTTTGCAACTTCTTCAGGACTACCAAGTTCTTCCATTACCTTTTTATCGTCTCCGGCATCTTCAAAATAATCTGAATAATACTGAAGGGCTTCATTCTGTTCATCAATCGTTAAAGACTGAATGTTATTTTTAATTGCTTTTAAGTACTGTAATCTTGTCATTTTTCATCTCCTAAAAGAATTGAATCAACTCCCTTTTTATAAGTAATCCATTCAGAGCGGTATTTATCCAGAAGAATCATACCATTAGAAGTTATTTTATAATACCTTCTGTTTCTGCCCTGAAACTCCATGTCGTATGTTTCCAGATAACCGTCTTTCTGCAGCCTGCGCAAGACCGGATAAAGCGTACTTTCGGAAACATCCATAACCGTACGGACATCCTGCGTAATCTTATAACCATACGTTCCTTCGTTCGCGACTACCGCAAGAACAATGGCATCAAGTAAAGCAGAGCCTGTCGTAAAAACCATCAGCACCACTCCTTGTTTATAATATTGTTTATATTTATATATTATATAATATATAATATATTGTCAATAATAATATTATTTTTTTTCCAAATTTTTACCTTTTTTTTAAAAAATATGCTAATATTATCCATAAATTAAGAAAAAATACGAAAAAGGTGCTTTAAAATGATTTTAATCGACTGGATTTTATTGGGTTTACTCATTGTTTCAATACTTTTGTATATAATTGCAAACATCAAAAAAGTAAAATATCTGGACGGAATAAGCGCCTTATTTTTTATTCCCGCTTCGTGCTCGCTCATCATCAGGCTTTTAAATAACTACGAGCCTGACTCAAATCACATTATTTTTATAAGCTGCTTTGCCGTAATATTCATCTCTTTAAGGGAATTTTTTATCTGGTTTAATATCCACAGGATTATGAAGTACGTTTCGCAGGCGCTTTATGTATTAAACCTGATTTCGTGGATTCAGCTTTATAAAACAACCTTCTATATATATCACACAAACGGATTATGGACACTCATCGTAATTTTAATTTTTGCCCTGCTCTACGGTTTTTTAAGCATCATGATTGGAAAAGATAATTACAAAATCTCGCTCACCGCAATCATACCTTTTATACTCATAGGATATTTAAACTACAGCGCAGTAATCAGCTATATAAACCTTCACGACCTTTCGACAATCGTTTTACTCGCGGGAACAATTCTTTTAATAGCCGATTTTATTTTCTTTACGATTCAGACAACAAAGCCTGTAGAAATGAACAGAAAGCTTGAACACACACTAAGAATTGCCTTAATAGCACTCGCACAGTTCTGCATTACAAGCTCTGGTCTGTTGATGATTAAATAATTAATACAAATCGTCCCATGCATAAAGATTACCCGGTGCAAGCTTTCCTGTCTTTAATGCAGAAGATAGTCGGGAAAGACAGTCTACGGCACCAACGGCAAAACCTTCGCGGCTTCTTGCAGTGTGTGTAAGTTCGATTGTATCTGCAGTTCCGTCAAAGAAAACCTTGTGAGTTCCAGGCACATTACCACAGCGTGTAGAACTTACATGAAGCTGATTAGCTGATGGTCGTTCGTGGAATGCATCCGTAACGATTTCTGTTTTATTTTTGTAGCCTGCCTGAACGCGTTTTGCAATTTCAAGGGCTGTTCCGCTAGGGCTATCTGCCTTCTGATTGTGATGAAGTTCCCAGGTTGCAACATCGTAGTCTTTAAATTCTGCCATGATTTTCGCAGCTTCTTCTACGATTTTATAGAACATGTTTACGCCAATAGAAAAGTTTCCGGCAGTCATAATGGTTCCGCCAACTTTTGCTGCGTAATCAGCAATTTCCTTATGCTTGTCGTTCCAGCCTGTAGTTCCAACAATGAGTGGAAGCCCCAGAGGAAGAAGAGCTTTTATGTTTTCGATTACAACAGAAGGATGAGAGAATTCGATGATTCCTTCTGCCCCGCTTGATTTTACGGCACGTGTTAAAGCTTCTGTATCGCCCGAAGTAATTTTTACCATTGCATCTTCGCTTACAGTATCTATAGTAACAACAACTTCGTGGCCTGCACGTTTAGCACACTGCTCTACCATGTGACCCATCTTTCCATAACCAACTAAAGCAATTTTCATAAAAGCCTCCTTTTTCTGCACAAAAATGATGTGCGATTTTTATAAATTATCCGAGTTGTGATTATCCAAAATATGCCTTATGAAGAATCTGAACAGTTTTATCTGCCTGATCATCATCAACAATCACACTGATGTTTACCTTGCTTGCTCCCTGCGAAATCATCTGAACATTGATTCCTTCTTTTGCAAGAGAAGCAAATCCGTCTGCAAGAATAGATGATGAATGAGCAGCATCGCAGATGATTGTAACAATGGCTTTATCTTTCTTTACAGTTACCTGACTAGCCTGTTCAAGATCCTTAATCAGTCCTGTTAAATCTGATTTTGTATTTACAGTAAGAGAAACAGAAACTTCCGAGGTAGCAATTACATCGATGGAGATATTCCATTTTAAAAAGTTATTAAATACGTGAGCTAAAAATCCTGCAGCACCAAGCATTCTTGAAGAAAGAATATCGATTAAGGTGATGTGTTTTACAGTTGTGATTGCACATACTGGAGGAATTTCTCCCTTGTGATTTTCTACGATTAAAGTTCCAGGGCTCTGAATATTGTAAGAATTTTTTACGCGGACCGGAGTACCAGTCTTTCTTACAGGAAGCATAGAACGTGGATGAAGAACCTGAGAGCCGAACATTGCAAGCTCCTGTGCTTCTTCGTAAGTAACTTCCGGGACAGGTCTTGCTTCTTTTACGACACGAGGGTCTGTAGTTAAGATTCCGTCAACGTCCTTCCATGTCTGAACTTCTTCGGCTTTCATGGCAGCACCAATCATAGTTGCAGTTAAATCTGAACCACCGCGGCCAAGAGTTGTAATATTTCCCTTTACATCCTTTGCAATAAAACCTGTCACAATAGGAATGTGATTATCCTTTCCGTTTTTATAATCGTTTAAGTGTGAAGGAATATTATTCCAGGTTTCGTCGAGGAGTTCTGCAGACATAAAGTTTGAATCAGAAATCATACCGATGTCCCATGCATCATAAAATTTTGCAGGGATACCCTGAGATTCAAGATAAGCGGCCATCATACGAACCGACATGCGTTCGCCAAAAGAAACAAGATAATCACGTGAACGCTTGCTTATTTCCTTGAGCATAGAAATTCCGGTTAAAAGCTGTTTGAGCTCGGTCAGTAAAGACTGAATTGTTTCGATATTGATTCCAAGTTCAGCTGCAGTATCTTCGTGAAGCTTTGCAACTCCCGCAACATCAACCACTCCCTCTACAGCCTTGTCTGCCGCTTCTAAAAGATGATCAGTTGTATCGCCCATGGCAGAAAGAACAACTGCAGGTCTCTTTTCCTGATAAGCCTTGATTATAGAAGCAACATGTCTGATTCTTTCTGCATTTGCAACAGAAGAACCACCGAATTTCATTACTATCATATTTTGTCCTTCAAATTTTTAAAAGATAGTAAGATTATAGTGATTTAATGAGTTGTAGGGAAGATATATTGAAAAAATCAGATTTCAGTTTTCACCCGACTGTATAATCATATCTTCTCCTGTTTTCTTCTTTGGCGGTGAAGTGCATTTTTAGTTCTATGTATTCGAAGGTTTCGTAGACGCCGGAACAGTAGAAGGTGGAATAACATAAAATGTAGATTGAATAGTAATTAAACCAGAAGCAGAAAACGATGCAGGCAATGTAATTCAGTATCCACAAAAATTTTCGTAATCTTGGAAAATTCAATCTGTATGCGACTATCACATTTGTTGTATATTTTTCTTTTTTTAATACAAAAATAAGATGATAAAAAAGACAGTAAATAAGATTAAGGGCATACAAGAAAAGACAGACATCCCAAACAGTTTCTTTTTTTACAAATTCCGAATAAATAATCAGCGCTATGATAATCAACTTTGTGCCGAAGGTGTAAAACCAATGAGTCTTTTTTAAATTGTCATATCTTGCCTGTAAAAGTCTTTCCGTTATCATTTTGAATATATCCGTTGTTTTAAGTATAGCATACTAATATAATATAACAATGAGTAAAGTTTTGGCACCAAAAATAAAATCAGAATCACACAAAAAAATCATCACAAGAAAACATCTCTTTCTGCTTCTTGTACTTTCATCATTTTTATTCCCCCTTTCTTCTGCAGAAAAAATCCGTGATTACAAAGAGACCACAAAATTTATTTCCACACTGAATAAAAACTTCACTGTCACAAAGCTCGATACAGTCAAATACAAAAATGCAGAATATCCTGTTTATAAAATCTCGTATAATCCGCTTAAAGAAAAAGGCAAAAAATATCTTATAATCTGCGGCGTGCATGGAAACGAACCGGCTCCCGTGTATGCAGTCAAAGAATTCATCCTGTCACTCACAAAAAAAGAAATTAAAAGAAAAGACCTTCAGCTTGATTTTATTTTTATTGTGAATCCTTTCGGCTTTGAATATAACCAGAGATACAACGGCGACAATAAGGATGTAAACCGCGATATGAAAAATTTTGAAACCCAGGAAGGAAAGATTTTACAAAAACACTGCAAGCCAAAAGATTACGAAAAAGTTTTTGATTTTCACGAAGCAAACTCAAAGGGATTTTTCCTCTACTGCTACGGCACAAAAAATAAAAAACTCTCCGACCAGATTTTAAACCTTCTTAAAGAAAACAAAGCCGAACTCGACAACAGCTACAAAGACAACATCCTCACCGTCGAAAAAGGCCGCCTCTACGTTCCATTTTACGCCTCGTGGTACATGAAATCTAAAAAAACCGTGACCAACGGCATCTATTACCAGGGCTGCAAAAACTCCTTCACCTTCGAAACCTCCAAAACCGGCCCCCTCCCCGAACGCCAGCACCAGATTAAATTGATTTTGAATTTTATTCTGGATGAGGTATAAAAGAAGTAAATTATAGGATTTAATAAAAAATCTTCATCTCTTCTTTCTCTAGGGGATACTCGGGCGTCCAGTAATAAATCTCATATTCCAGATTATAGTTCAATTTATAATAATAATATTTTTTATCTTTCTCCTGTAAAATTGCATATGTCATTAAGAACGGCTCGGAAGAATACTTGAGGGAATTAAGCATCTGATAGTATATGCCTTCCAAAAGGAAATTATTTAAACAATAGTCTGGCACTAGTTTAGTATATTCTTCACCATAAACTTTTTTATAAATCTCTTTAAATAAATTAATTCCATCAAATTGAGCTTCCGAAACTTTTATGTATCCCTTTTTCAAAAGAAGTTCTTCTTTTTGTTTAGTGTAAGTAGTAGGTTCAAGTTGCAATAATGGATATTGAGCTATCTGCTTGTCATCAAGTAAATCATAATTTACTTTATAAAATTCTCTGATTTTTTCCCGATTGGAATCATAGACATAGACTTCTGTATAGAATGAAGGGAGATTTTTATTATCACATGGATAATGCTCGATATAAACTACACCATCAACGACTATTCTTTTTGCCCGGGTTTCGAATAATACAAATTGTTTATGCAGAATTTCGGGTACCAGGATTATTTCTATTTCTTTACCAGTTATTTTATTGATATCAGCTTCTATAAAATCATCATTTAATAGAGTATTTATAATGTCCTCAGAATATTCATTTATTACTTTATTACGGATTAATACTTCAATATATTGTTTTTTATTCTCCTCACTACGAGGCTCTGCATTTTTTACCGCGATATCAATTTTATTTTTGATTTCAATTTTCCTGGAAGAAAGTTTTGATGAGGTACATGAAATAAAATTTATCTGAAGAATAATAAAACCAACAAACAGGAAAATCCTGCACAAAGACCTTCGCCCCACAAACTGATTCTCTTCATTAAAACGAACTTTATTCATTGGTTTAATTATATCATAGTATCTCAGATTAACAAAGGTAAGGAAGTTTTAGTTTGACAGACAGAATTTTGTGATATAAAATTTTTCCATAAAGGAGATATTTTTTTATGAAAAAGTTTTTTAAAATTTTTGTTTTATTGATGTTTGCTGCATGTCTTTTTGCCGGCTGCAAGGGCGAAGTCGAAAATGGAACCCCAGAAGAAGTTGATGAACCAGATGACCTCACCCGCCTTGATAAAGTCCAGCGCCTTTTTTCTGATGAGGATATTGCAGGATTAACACAAAATATTTCTAATCCAAGTGATTATATTTTCCCAGATGGTAATTATAGATGCCAATTTTTGATTAGCTCCGTGCATGATGGGGTTCAGGTGATTGAGTCGTGTGTTTGGGGATTTAAACCTTATAGAATTGAATATAATTATGATGGTAAATATCATGTTGGTGGTAATCTTACAAAAGATAGTAACTATATTGTTTTAATAGCATCTTCAAAAACTGCAAAGCAGCGTTATGATTTTAGTAAAGAACATAGCCCAGAATATTTTGAATCTGGATATTATTCTGTTTCCTGGCAAGGTTGGAAAGGATTAATAGGTCTTTATGATGATGGGGGGACAGATCCCGATCTTTTCGGTTATACAGTAGAATATATAAGTAGTATGGTTACAAACAACTCATCAATGCAGACAAACTCAGCTAACGACAAGTTCTACATACATAAAACTGTAAACGGAACAGACATCCAGATCTGTATGATGAAAGAAGATTAAAAGAATTATAATATTCCAAAATAGAACTTAAAATAGTTTTATTATCAGTCAACTAACATTTCTTTTAAAACTCTTTTGACTTCAATTGTCTCTTTTTTTGTGATTTTTCCAAGTTGATTTATAAGACGTATTTTATCGACTGTTCGAATCTGGTCTAACACGATCCAGCCATTTTTACCGCCAAACTTTAAAGGTACTCTTGTGGGATAAGCATGAGATTTTGTTGTCATGGGAGCAATAATGATGGTATCGATATTATGATTCATTTCATTTGGTGAAATCACAAGACAAGGACGGGTTTTCTTTATTTCATGTCCAACGGTCGGATCAAGATTCATAAGATAAACATTATACTGATTAATTACCACTCCCATTCAAACGCTCCTGAATCTGGAATTTCGTCCAGAATATCTTCTTTATTTGAATGCATTGAACAGAATGCTTCTTCCCAACCTTTACGTGGCTGTTCCTTTACAGGAGTAAGCAGAATTCCTTCGTCAGTAACTTCCATATCCATTTTATCTTTTACAAAGAATTTATCTAATATAATTTTTGGAAATCTAATTCCACGAGAATTTCCAATCGGTATAACAGGAACTATCATTTTATACCTCCAAGTTTAATGTAATTATATTGTAATAACATTAATTTGTCAAAAATTATAAAATGATTTAAAACAAAAAAAAGCCAGCAGCAGAAAGATAAATCTTTCTCCCGCAGTTTAGCGGATGAGCCAAATTCATATATCATTGATTTTTTATAAAGATTGTTTTGCTAGTCGAACAGCAGCTAGCTATTTTCCTACGTTCCCTCACTGCGTTCGCTCACTACCGAGTTTGCTTCGCAAACGTCGCGCTTAAGAGCCGTTCTGTGCGGCTGCACCGACAGCCGCCGCGCTTTGCGCAAATCGTTCTGCTGCTCTCTAGCGGGCACTGGTGCTAAGATGTATGACTTTAAAAATAAAAAAGCCAGCAGCTACTTACTTTCCCGCTAGAGAGCAGTATCATCAGCGTTAGAGAGCTTGACTTCCGTGTTCGGAATGGGAACGGGTATTGCCTCTCCACTATGGCCACTGGCATTTTATTCATAATTTAATACAAAGGGTGTTAGTCACTTTTTGGGGTGAGCACACCACAGGGAACGGAATAAAGAATAAGTGAAAATGATAATATGGTCAAGCCTCACGACTTATTAGTAATGCTCGGCTGAACAGCTCACACTGCTTACACCTGCATCCTATCAACCAGATAGTCTCTCTGGAGTCTTCAGGGGAATTAAATTCCCGGGGAAGTCTAATCTTGAGGTGGGCTTCCCGCTTAGATGCTTTCAGCGGTTATCCCTTCCGGACTTAGATACCCAGCACTTACCCTTGGCAGGATAACTGGTAAACCAGAGGTTCGTCCACTTCGGTCCTCTCGTACTAAAAGCAGCTCCTCTCAAACTTCCATCGCCCATAACAGATAGGGACCGAAC